>Ga0079305_1000264_pt1 | contig 123789 bp, 106 predicted proteins | sample LMS_cellobiose_e_FD_79183 | JGI IMG/M metagenome (GOLD analysis project Ga0079305, IMG submission 79183) | Rumen-fistulated moose microbial communities from Alaska, USA - LMS_cellobiose_enrichment | ecosystem: Host-associated > Mammals > Digestive system > Stomach > Rumen fluid ...
AGGGCGCCGGCGGCGATTTCAAGTGGTTTTTGCTCATTTTACCTATCATTTTATAGGTAGACGAGCATCATTTTGGCCTATTTCAGGCTGGAATTACTGGCCGACCATGGTCCGGAATACGTAACAAGGTGACCGTTTCACAGTGGGACTTCATGGCGTTGTCCCAATGGACTATCAAGAGCAATACGCACAACTTTTGGCGGCTCTTTTTGACAAGTACTACAAAGGCGATACTTCTGTCGTCTTTGGCTCCATCTCTCGGGAACTGACATTGCGCTGTTGCCCTACGCCGTTTTGGTGTGGGCCGGATCGGAACAATGAACGTGAGCGTATTGGCAAACGAATTCGTGACCTGCGTGAAGAGCGTGGGTTAGAGGCCAAGGAATTGGCGGAATATGCTGATATTGACGCATCTAATCTTTCTCGTATTGAGAAGGGGAAGTTTTCTCCTGGACTGGATGTCCTTTGTAAGATTGCAGATGCCATGGATTGCTCTGTGGAGATTGTTCCCAAGGGCTTCTTCAGGAATCGCTATGAGGTTCATCGTGCTGTCCGGCTCGCTGCTCCAAAGAAGAACCGTAGCTTGATGATTACGGCCAAGAACTCCACTTTCCGCCTTGCAGATTGCCTGGCCAAATATGGCGAGTATCATTGGCAGCAGACACGTTACAACGTCAATGTCGGTGACACTGTTTATGTCTATGTCTCTGAGGAGCGTGCTATCAAGTATAAGATGAAGGTCGAGGAGGTTGATGTGACCAAAGGTGATTGGATGAATCAAGAAGAAGATTTTTGGGTGAACAAAGACCGTATTGAAGAAGACTCTACCAAATATGCCCTTCTTCGCCTGGTTGAAGAATCGCATTCCGGCGAACTAACGGAAAACAATCTGATACAACACGGCTTCCTTCGCGCTCCCCAGGGCGTCAAGTACCTCGAAGGCGAACTGCTGGATTTCATTGAGAGGAGGTTTTAACCATGCCAGCAAACATAAATGACTATATTCGCGAGGTGTCTTGCGAGTACAAGGGACGTGTATATCGCGTTCGTGACAATGGCGCTGTGTGCCGTCTTCCCAAAGAAGGATATCAGCCAAGTTTGTGGGAGGAAGAGGAGAACGGATGGACATTTGGTAGGCCTGACGTATCTGGTTATCGGTTTATTGGTTCGGAGGCAGTTCACAGAATTGTCTGCTGGGCTTTTCACGGAGCCCCGGTTGGAGATAAGATTGTAGCGGACCATATTGATACTAACAAACAGAATAATCGTCCTGATAATCTTCATTGGGTGACGAGAATGGAAAACCTTCGGGACAATCCCATTACCATGTCGAAGATTGAGACTGTCTGTGGCAGTAAGGAAGCTTTCATCGAAGATCCGTCACTTTTATTTGATCGTAAACCTAAGACCCCCAATAACGCTGGATTAAGGCCCGTGAATCCGGAAGAGGCTGAGGCCTATAAACACAACTGGATGAACTGGGGAAACAAACCGGTCGAAGAACGCCGATCTAACGGCGGGGGCGGAGGCCAAGGAGAGTGGATGTTCTCAATGCCTCAGAAGTCTTGGAAACAGCATAAAGCCGAGATAGAGGAAATGAATAGGAGAATTTGGGAAGAAGAGCATGTTCTTAAGGATTCTCTTACTCCTGGTGCTAAACAACTTAATTGGGTAACTCCTACGGAGTTTCCTTTATGCCCGGTTGGTGGGCAGGAGAGGACGCTGCAAGCTTATCTTGATAATTTGGTTAAAGGCAAGGTTTTCACTCGCACAAAGTATGGAGATGGTGGTTTGGTACTTGAGTGTGGCATCAATGAGGCGGAAAAAGCTCTCTATGTTCTTTCTCAGAAAGGAGATGAAGAAAGCAGGGAAGCTGTCAAGCCTTGGGCTCTGTGCAAGGTGACTTTGCAAGATGGGTTCTTCGTCCATGAAAACAAGCATTCTTTCTTTAAAAAGGAGGGTGGACAAAAGAACTTTACTATTGCCATGGGGCGTGAATGGACTGGAGGTGATGTTTTCGATGATAGCTGCCCATCATAACCGGCTGCGGTACGAATCGGGCACTCTGGTGGCGAGGCACTGTTTTGTCCTGTGCCGAGCGGCAAACCCCAAATCTCAGCGGCAAGCCCAAGACCAATCCCAACTGAGCGTTGCGACGGCTGTTGTTGCAGTTGGTTTGGGGATTTCGGCAGCCGCAGTGGTTTCACTCTTCTGTAATAGGTATCGGGGAAGTCCATACAGTGATGTCATTGTTCTTCTCGAGGATTTCGTCGCCCTTTTCTTTGCTGTATTTAAAGCGTTTGCAAGATGCGCAGTTGAGGTTACTGTCAACTTTGCAATAATAGCGATTTTTTATAGGTGAATATAGATTGTCACACAGAAATGGGTGAAGGTAGGGTATTCCTGCATTGTGGCAATACACTGCGTAAATATTTTCTGCCAAACCAGACGATATGTTGGCGGTCGAGAGGATGATCTCGTTCAAGCTTTTGGTGTCGAACTCCAGGCCTTCATAGCAGGGTGTTACATCGATGACAGGGACAAATTGTTGTTTGAGGCCTGTCATCAGTTTGATATGCAGAAACTTTCTGCTCGGTTCGACACTGACGGGATTCTTGAAGTTGAAGAACCGGATGGGAAGGTTTTCATCGTCGCTCTCTATGATGGGCCGCGCGATGTCTTTTTCGTCGTTGATCTTGATTTCGATGATGCGACCTCCGTTTTGCTTTTTGTCTTCTGTGCATTCGTGGGCGACCCATACTTCGATGCATACAGGCTTTTGAGCGGGTTTCTGGCTGTTTGTCAGTTTCAGGTCGGCGACATATCTTTTTTTGCCATCGGGGAGTTCTTGATAATATCCTTTTTCGGGGGTACAGGTGTCGTAGTGTTTCTTTAGATCGATAGAGTAGAGGCCCTCTTGTTCGCATTCCGGCCAATTGTATTGTTTGCGGAAAACGCACTGTTCGGCCTTCTCACATATCTGTGTGGCATGGTATTGGACAATGAACGATTCGTTCTCGTCAAATCTTTTCTTCAATTCCGATTTGGCGTGCTCGTGAAGATATCTGTTCGGATCGCATTCTGCTCCTTTCTCATGCCTGAAGTGTTTCTCGCGTTGTTCTCCAAGTACTGGAAACAACTCCTTGTCACAGCCGTAACAAAAATATCTGCATCTATGCCTGTCTTCCTTCGATATGCTGCTGATATGAATGGGCTTTCCGTTTTCAGTTCGGGCAAATCCGTAGTAGTATTCGTTTTCTTTATGGATCATATGCTTCAACTGGGCATGGTGTCAGTGGCTTCAAATGTACTAAGATTGATTTATCCCTGCAAAGAATAATCGTGACTTTATGCCGGGTTTTGCGAGATGAGTTCTTCCCGCATTAATCGCGAAGTGCTCGATAATCAGCGCGCTGAGTATGGAAAGTTAATTGTTGCGACAGTGTCGCAACAATTGTAGGTCGCTTCAAGGCTGAGTATAAGGGGCAGATGGAACTCTATTTGCGCTGGTTGGAATCTCACGAAATGGAACCGGGTGAAGAACCGCCACTTGGATTGTTACTCTGCACGGAGGGCGGTGAGGAACAGATAGAGCTGCTGCAACTTGACAAGGCTGGCATCAAGGTGGCGCAATATCTGACAGAACTGCCTCCACGCCATGTGCTGATGCAGCAGATTCGGAAGTCACTTGAGGTAGCCCAATCTCGTTTTGGGAATCATATTGCGGAAGACTAACCCATGGTCTGAAAATCAAACTATTACCGACACGCTGGAACTGCGCGACGTCATTGAAGAAAATGGCAGAGGATCTTTTCACTGGCTGCATCATCGACGAATACGGTCCCTGCGACACTCCCGAACAAATCCGCTGGATCCAGAAATACATTGATATGCGTTGGACACCTCCGGCAAAGTGATCGCAAAACCGGCTGCACCATTACACATTTCGGAGCGTCACCACCAGTTTTAGTCTGTTTCTTTGGTATTTGTCGAGATTTAGGATATAAATCTTGTGGGGAAAGGAATACTTAATATGTCAATCCGAAAGCCCACAGGGGGATGACGTTGCCAAATCCATATTCGATGTTGTCCTTGACCACGTAACCATCTTGGGCATCGGCTATTTGCTTTTTGCCTTTCTTCCGTCCGCCAACTTCGAAGGTCTTGCCGCTTATCTCGAAGTCGCTGATGCGCGAGCTGATGACATCCTGCGTGACCCGCAACTGGTTGAAGAAGAAAGTCTCACGGATGTTTCCGATGTCTGTTGCCTCGCCGCCCAACAAATAGGCGAGACTGGTATTGTCAAGATAGACCTTCTCCACCTTTCCCACACCACGTATGCCGCTGGTGTCATCGCGCAGTTGACCTATCATGCCTGCCTGCTCCATGTACAGGAAATAGTCGGGCAATACATTACGGCTGACACCAATGACTGTGGCCATAGACTCCATAACAGGTTTGAAGGGTACGCTCTTTGCTATGACGGCCAGCAGTTTCTTCAGTTTTCTGCCTGTCGAGGCATTCATGTTGGCAAACTGCGGGATGTCCACTTCCATTGTCTGGTTGACGACCTGGCGCAGACGCATTTCAAAATCACTGTCACCAGAGAACGGATAATAGCCCTTCTGCAGATAATCGCGGAACAAGGGCAGGGGGTGAGCCACTTGTTCAAGTCGTGCCTCATGGCTCAGTACGGCATCCAAAGAATAGACAGGTGCTTCAATCCCGTGGAATAGCGTCAGATACTCCCTGAACGACAACCCCTGCATGGTAAAGATGGGGGCGCGACGGCTCAAGTCGGCAAACCCCTTGTAGATGTCCAGTACCGACGAACCAGTGAACCCCACTTTCAATTCTGGATAGGAGTCGTAAATCTGTTTCAACTCTCTCGACCAGTCCCCGTACTTGTGAATCTCGTCAATGAAGATGTGTTCACCTCCTTCCTTCACAAACTCATCGACGGCCTCTACCATTGTGTGGGAAGAGAAGTACAGATGATCGGCAGCTACGTAGAGCATCTGGCGATCATTCCTATGCTCCTTGATATACTGGAGCACCATGGTTGACTTGCCAACACCTCGCGGACCCACCAGACCGAACATCCTGGCAGTCCAGTTTACTTGGTTGTACATGTAGCGGTGGAACGTTGAAGTTGTCTGCTTCAACTGTCTTTCCATAAACTCTATCAGCGATGCATCCATAATCTTTGCAATGTTTGTTTTGGGGGCAAAGATACTATATTTGCACTAAAGTAGTGCAGAAAACCACATAAAATTGCACTGCAATAGTGCATTTTTATCGTTGAGGTGACTGCTTTGCCGGCCTGCGGTACAAATCGGGCGCTCTGGTGGCGAGGCACTGTTTTGTCCTGTGCCGAGCGGCAGAGCCCCGATTTCAGCGGCCGAAGTGGTTCTTTCATGCCAGCGTTGCGACGGCAGTTGTTGCAGTTGTTTGGGAAATGGTTTATCTTTGCTCTATCGTGTTGCTTTATTTTGGACGGACTGTATGAATTTTCTCGGAAACATCCTCTGGCTGCTGTTTGGCGGTCTTGAAATCGCGCTGTTGTATTATGTGGCTGGTGTGCTGATGTGCTGTACGATAGTGGGCATTCCTTTCGGCCTGCAGCTGTTCAAGTTCGGCACATATACGCTCTGGCCGTTCGGCCACAGGTTTGTCGATGAATCCGCCCAGGCGGGCTGTGTGAGCACTGTGATGAATATCCTCTGGATTGTGCTGGGGTGGTGGGAGATTGCGCTGTGTCATCTCGTCGTCGCCGTGGTGCTCTGCCTCACGATTGTGGGGATCCCCTTCGCAAAGATCCATTTCAGGATAGCGCTGGCATCGGCCTTCCCCTTCGGCAAGAAAATCCGCTAACCCCTGATCCGGCCTCTGACTTTACCTGGTTTTGCTTTCCATATCAAAGCACAAAACCTATAGGAACGGAGCCATATACACAGGCACCATCAGTGTTTGCTCATCTTCCTTCAGGTCTTTGGTGTACATCAGATAACGATCCCTGATTCTGTCGTAATACTTCTCGCAGAACAAATCCAACGATGCGTGAGTTTTATAGCCGGAGGATTTAACTTCGATAGGATGGATCTTTTGCGCTCTGGAAAGAAGGAAATCTATCTCGTATAAGTGCTTGTTATCATCAGGGAACGTGTGGTAGAACAATTTATTACCTGCAGCCGTCAGCATCTGCGCGATGATGTTCTCATAGACATAGCCAAGATTAGCGGACAGTTTATCGGTCAACAGTTTCTGGTAGATTATATTATCCGTTACTTCCTTGTCGGCAAAAGCTAATGTTACGAAAAGGCCGGTGTCGCCGACATACATTTTGAAACTGTCCCATTTGTCTGTCATAGGAAGACCGACGTTGGGATCATCTACATGATGCGCGATATTCACCGTCTTGCTCTCCTCCATTTCGTGTAGCAGGGATAGCAAGGCTGTGTCTTCCACTTCACCGACAACTGGAGTAATCTGGTAACGGTGCGCGTTTGAGGAGAGCTGGGCGGGAATGGCCTTGAACAGGCTGGCGGCCTTGCCGGTAGGGTCTATTTTGTAGAAATCTTCATCATAAAGGCCAAGAATCTCCCGCTTGGTCGCATCCACGAGGGAAAGGTTCTGTGTATCAAGATAGGTGTTTACTGCCTGCGGCATTCCTCCTACCAGCATGTAAAGGCGGAGGTCACGCATGATCTTGCGGTGGGCAGTATCGCCAAGGGGATGTCTGTCTGCGAATGCCTGAGCAAGAAGAGGGACTGTGGCTTCATCACCCATAGCCCAGCGGAACTCTTCGTAGTCCATCGGGTACATAGTCAGGCGCGTTTCTTCGCTGGGGATGCGGATTCCCTGCGTCTTGCGACGGACACTGATAAGCGACCCCGTTTCAATATAATCGTACCGATGGTCCTTGACCAGTTCTTTGATAGCCTGGCGGGCTTTGGGACACTCTTGAATCTCATCCAGAATGATGACGGACTTGCGAGGTGTCAGCGTGACATTAAAGTAGAATTGCAGTGCCATGAAGATGCGGTCCAGATTGGAGACATCATCAAAGAGTGCCGGAATTTCCGGTCCTACCTTGGTGAAATCCACTAGGATAAAGGACTCATATTCGTTCTTTGCGAACTCTTCCGCTATGGTGGATTTGCCTACACGGCGAGCGCCCTTAATCATCAGGGCCGTACGTCCGTCGTTATCCCGCTTCCAAGCGAGCATTCTTTCGTAAAATTTCCTTTTGAATATCCTTTCTTCCATATAACTGATGATTTCTATGGGTGCAAATATAGCATATATTTCTTCTTGCGCAAAATTTATATACGTCATTTACCGACTCAGCGCAAAATGTTTTCCGTTGATTTACCGGTTCTGCGCATAATATTGGCCGAGCACCTTTCCATCTTGGTATTCTACGATGTCCTTGAGTTTAATAGTCGACGGATTATCGCAAGGTAAAATCGATACTTTAGCCGGAAAATGCAAAGGCATCTATAACTTTGTAAGTCACGACAAATACAAAAGCATTTCAATCGTGAAGTGCTCGAGCTGAATCCCACTCCGCAGTGCGACCCTGAGAGTGACAGTATTACTATGTTGTTTGGCGGACCCCTTCGGCAAGAAAATCCGTTAACCCTTGATGAAGTTGGTCCGGATGGGCGGTTCTTTCTCGGGATGCCCGTCCTGGGCGACATTCAGCTTCTTGATCATCCAGGCCATATTGCGCCCCAGCGTCCGCATGGTCTGCATGCCTTCTTCGTCGAGCTTCACCTGTCCGGGGGTCTGGCCATAGGCCATGTTCCAGTATTGCGAGCTCACCACGGGCATATTCGTGATAGAGAAGTATTTGTTCAGCCGGTCGAAGGCTGCCGAAGCGCCGCCGCGACGACATACCACCACACTGGCGGCGGGCTTGTACTGTAACTCCTGGCTCAGGGTGTAGAACACGCGGTCGAGTAGGGCACAGAGCGAACCGTTGGGCCCGCCGTAATAGACCGGGGAGCCCACCACCAGCCCGTCGATGCCGTCCTTCACGGCCCGCCATATCTTGTAGTATAAATCGTCGTTGTAGGTGCATCTGCCCGTACGGCCGCAGCACCCGCAGGCGATGCATCCCTGGACGGCCCCTTTGCCGATGCTCACAATTTCAGTCTCGACACCCTCGGCCTGGAGCGTATCGGCCACTTCGCTGAGCGCCTGGAACGTATTGCCATGCTCCCTGGGGCTCCCGTTGATCAATAAAACCTTCATAATTGTTTTCTTTACTGTCGCGCAGCCAAAGATACATGATTTGCACTAAAGTAGTGCGGCCGGCAGTTATTTGTGCTCGAAGATTGTTCACAAATGACCTTGAAGCTGGTTTGGAAGCATCACTTCATCAATTTCACTATCAGTTTGTCGTGCACTTCTTTCCATGCTTCATCCGGATTATATTTCACCTTGGGGCTCAGCAAGCCTGTGGTGTCTCCTAAGAAATCGGCATCCGTCATTTTCCCTTCCATGTTGATCACGAACTCTTTGTAAGTGGGTAGGTGAGGGGTTACAAAATGCAAATACTGTTTGTATGCTTCTATTACTTGTCCTGGCTCTACTTGTCCGGAGCGCAGGGCTATGTGGAGATCGAACAGGTCGCGCCCTTTCAATCGCTGATACAGTGCTCGCAGTTTTGTGCCAATCAGTTCGTTTAGATTGTAGGTCAGCACTTTGCACTGCCCACTGAACCAATGGTTGTTTACTTCAAAAGGAATCTGTGTCATCGGAAATACACTGAAATGCTCCTTGCAATTGATCTCTACTTTCAAGTGAATTTCTCCTGAATCTGTTTCAGTTGGCAGGGTACGAAACAACAGGGTGTTATTGTTCTTTTTTTGTTTTACCACTGGTTCGCCCAACCATGAGAGCGCTTCCCGAAGATGATTGATTGTTTCGCGAATAGGTCCTGGATGTACTTGTACCAAGTCGATGTCTTCCGAATATCTGGGTTGTGGATGAATGTATAACTTGTGAAGCGCCGTACCGCCACGGAATGCCAGATGCTTGGCCAGGAATTTGTCGCTGTAAATGGCTATCAGTGCCCGACAGATGATCAAATCTTGCTCCACCATTTTGCTTGTGAGCCATGGAGCGCTCTCAGTCCATTCGATTATGTGTGCTGCTGGTATCATAATTCGTCAATTTCTATTGTGGTGTTTTCAATGATTTTCCATCTCCGGTTCACTTCATGGTTTTCATTTGCTTTTTGGGTTCTCAGCGGGATGATCTGCAGGCTGACTCCCGACTTGCGGATCAGTCGGTACAATGCATCGGCTGCATTCTGCGCCTCCAATACAACTTCCAGAATATAGCCCAGCCGCTGCAAACTGCTTACTGGCACCATCTCCACAAACTTTTCGTCCAGTTTGTCGAAGTCAAGCTTTTCCACCAGCTCGGCCAGCACTGTGGCGGCACGGTTCAATCCTCCGATTCTTTCCTGGTAAGTCAGCAGGTCCACTGCCGTCAATTCCGGACCAGACACATTGACATATCCTGTCCGGTTCTGACGCTTCTCGATATACTCTGCAGCAATGTGCTTCTTGCAAAAGTACAGTGTATGGTATTTCTCCGTTATCTTTTCGCGCATCGTCGGAGGCTCTATCATCACGCAGAAACTCATGGGTGCCTGATGCGAGGCGCCATGGTAAACGCCGGCGTTCAGCAGGGCTATGTAATAGTTCCTGCCCAGATACTGCATCATGCTGTCTATATACATTTCCTGCGGCACGGCTCCTCGCAGGGCATATTCGTCGGGAATGACAACATAGAAACCGCGTAGAGGCGACATGATTCTCCCCTTGCTCACCTCGCGTGTCAGGGCTCTTGACCTCGTTCCTGAGGCCATTTCGGGGAAAGCATTTACGACATCTTCATGGGTGAAGGTGTATCTTCCGTGCATAGGTTTCTGCTTGATCCAGTTTGCTATAGTTCTTGCTTGTTCCATGATGAATGGTATTTCGAGCGCAAAAATAGACAATTTCTGTCTATTTGCGCAGCTGAAAGACGATTTTCTTTTGTTCTTGGTGACAGTGACATTATACATGGTACTTTTTTTTAGTGTTTGACGGGTATCGGATTTGGCGGCAAAGATAATATCAAATTAATAATAAAGCAATATGTGAGCCTTAAAACTGTACCAATTTGACGAGAGATGGCAAGGCAAAGGGAATCAGGATGATACAATACATGCAAGGAGATGAATTGGTTAGTGTCACTAACCAACTGAAACTTGCTGCTCTGAACTCCATATTAAAGATCAAGGCTTTAGCCTGGAAATTAGTGCCTTGCCGGCCAGCGGTACAAATCTGGTCCTCTGGTGGCGAGGCACTGTTTTGTCCTGTGCCGAGCGCCAGAGCCCCGTTTTTCGGCAGCCGGAATGATTCTTACATGCCAGCGTTGCGACGTCAGTTGTGGCAGTCTTTTTTCATGCTCCAGCTTCCCATCGTCTTCCCTTCATAATGAAATTGCTCGGTGTGGAACACCTCCAGGCCGTGCTTGAGGTAGAAGGCTTTGTTTTTCTCTGAGTTCGTGAAAAGAACAAACTGCCGGCCGCCGTGTGAGCGTATGTACGACTCCCAATAGGCGATGAACCGGCCGCCGATGCCCATTCCCTGGGCCGAAGGATCTACTGTGAGGGAGCTTACGTACCAAATGTCCGTGCCGGTTTTCTGATAGTCGTGGCAAGGCTTCCCGGCTTCGGCATCCATGGCCAGCCAATCGTCCAGGCGCTTTCTGTCAACGCCGCGATAGACCGACAGCCACCCATGGATCAGATATTGGAAATCGGACGGCTTGCGGTAGTCGGGGCTGTTGATTTGCGACACGGCCAGGAGCCGGCCGTTACTGCGGGCTGTCAGGAAGTGCACTTTGCCGTAGTTGGTGAGGTATTCCCTGTAGATGATGGCACTGAGCACCTTTTGCCTCTCTTGCTTGTCGGGGAAGTAATTGGTGAAGTACTCATAGTCCTCGAAAGCTCTGGCGGCAAGTTCTGCCGCTGCCTTCAGATCTCTTCGCTTTAAAAGTCCAAACTCAATATCCATATTTGCTTGTGAGTGATGAAAATCAAGGTCTGTCAAAAATACACAAATAATTCCGGACAAAAAAACGTTGCCCGAAGCGTTGCAGTTTTTGCAGTTGTTTTCGGGAGTGTTCAGAGTACATTGTGATCTCCCGGCTGCGGTACAAATCGGGTGCTCTGGTGGCGAGGCACTGTATTGTCCTGTGTCGAGCGCCAGAGCCCCGATTTCAGCAGCCGGATTCGGCAGACTTGATAAACTGCTGGTGGCAGCTGGTGCATTCCCAGTCGGGCATTGCTTTGTCGAGGACGATGTCGCATCCGCCCAGGATTACATTGCCTTTTTCAAATTCTTCAAAGAGCTCGTTGGAAGGAAAACCGTAGGCGATTTCGACAACTTTGCCTCCGCATTGCGGGCATTTGGCGGGATGGCTGCTTACTCTGATAGCTTGCTTTTTCTTCATAGTAATGTGTTTTTAGATTGTTGGTGAGGATAAAATCTGTTGTTCTTTTGCCTGGCGAGAAGGTAGATCTTGACGGGTCGGGCTTGGCTGTGGTAGAGCCGGCTGAGCTGGTTGGTGCGGCCTGTGTCGCGAAATCCGCATTTCTCCATGACTCGGCCCGAGGCGGGATTGTCCACGAAGCAGTCGGCCCAGAGGGTGTCGAATTCTTTTTCGTCGAAACAGTAGTCGATCATGGCGTGCAGGGCTTCGGTGCAAAGCCCCTTGTTCCACCAGGGCTTGGCGATCCAGTAGCCCACCTCGGCGTCGTGCTCTCCGATGTCGATATTGCTCTCTCCATAGGGGTAGTAGCCCATGCATCCTATCACTTGGCTGCTCTGTTTGAGCTCCAGCGCCCAGGTATGGTCGTTGGAGAAGATGGTCCTGATCACCGTCAGGCTGTCGTCCAGGGTCTTGTGGGGAGGCCAGCCGGCCCGCTCGCCGATGTCGGGGTCGGAGGCCCAACGGAACAGGTCCTGCGCATCGGACTCCCTCCACGGCCTGAACTTTAATCTCTCGGTTTCGATACGCTTCATTGTTGCGCCAAAGGTTTATTTGGCAGCCACGACTTCGATCTCGACCAATGCGCCCTTGGGCAGGGTTTTGACAGCTACGGCAGAGCGGGCAGGGTAGGGCTCTGAGAAAAACTCGGCGTAGACTGAGTTCATGTCGGCAAAATCGTTCATGTCGGCCATAAACACGGTGGTCTTCACCACCTTGTCCATGCTGAGGCCGGCGGCTTCGAGGACGGCTTTGACATTGGCCAGCGAGCGGCGGGTCTGTTCTTTGATGCCGCCCTGGACCAGCGTGCCGGTGGCAGGGTCGATGGGGATTTGTCCCGAGGTGAAGACCAGGTTTCCTATCTGGACGGCTTGGCTGTACGGGCCGATGGCGGCCGGTGCCTGGGGGGTGTTGACGGCTTGTTTCATAGATGTTGTGTTTGAGGTCGGTATTTATCAGTAGTGATTCGGGGGTAAAGGTACAAGATTTGCACCAATGTGGCGCTGTAACCATATAAAATTGCGCTGCGACAGTGCAATTTTTTTGGCGGTCTGAAAAGGTCTCTATAAATTTGTCGCTACGATTGTAAACAAACCAACGATACTGTTATGGAAAAGAATCAAGCATTGCAGCCCGCTTCGGTGTGGCATTATTTTCAGGAACTCTGCAAGGTTCCCCGTCCTTCTTTCAAAACACAGGCCGTCCAGCAGTGGCTGCTGGATTTTGCCAAGGCGCATGGACTGGAAAGCGTCCATGACAAGGCCGGCAACGTCATCATCCGCAAACCGGCCACCAAGGGCATGGAAAACGCCCGTCCGGTAATCTTGCAGGGACACATGGACATGGTCTGTGAGAAAAACGGCGACGTCAAGCACGATTTTGAAAAGGATCCGATCGATTATTACGTCGATGGCGACTGGATGAAGGCCCGCGGCACCACGCTGGGCGCCGACAACGGCATCGCCATCGCCATGTCGCTGGCGCTGCTGGCCGCCGACGACATCAAGCACGGCCCCGTCGAATGCCTTTTCACTGTCGATGAGGAAGTCGGACTGATCGGTGCTTCGAACATCGAGCCCGGCCTGCTCAAGGGCAAGACGCTGATCAATCTGGACAGCGAGGACGACCACTGGATCTGCATCGGCTGCGCCGGCGGTATCAACACGCTGGCCCATTTTGCCTACGAAACGGAGAAGGCTCCGGCCAATACTTATTTCTTCAAGCTGACCATCAACGGCCTGAACGGCGGCCATTCGGGCTCGGACATCAACCTGGGCCGCGGCAACGCCAACCAGCTGCTGGTGCGCTTCTTCTATGAGACGGCCCGGGAAATGCCCCTGTGCCTGGCTTCCTTCGTGGGCGGCGGCCTGAGCAATGCCATCCCCCGCGAGGCTTGTTTCATCGCCGGTGTGCCCTTTGCCCGCAAGGAAGACCTGCGCGTGCGCGTCAACCTCTACGAGGCTGCCCTGAAGGCTGAGTTCGGCCAGATCGAGGCCGGCCTGAAGCTGACGCTGGAGAGCGTCGAGGCTCCTGCCGAGGTGCTGAAGAAAGCCGATACCGACCGTTTCATCGCTTCGATGTATGCCTGCCCCAATGCCGTGATCCGCATGAACAAGGACATGCCCGACCAGGTGGACACTTCGACCAACCTGGCTTCGGTCAAGCCCACCGTGGGCAAGGACAAGGAGTGGACCATCGTCACTTCGCAGCGCAGCTCCATCGAGTCGAGCAAGCTGGATGTCGTGGGCCGCGTGCAGGCCATCTTCGAACTGGCCGGCATGAAGACCGAGCACACCGAAGGCTATCCCGGCTGGACGCCCAACGCCAATTCGCCCCTGCTCAAGCTGATGGTTGAAGTCCACAAGGAGCTCTTCGGCGAGGATCCGGTGGTCTATGCCATCCATGCCGGTCTGGAGTGCGGCCTGTTCCTGGAGAAATATCCCGACTGGGACATGGTCTCGATCGGCCCGACGATGCGCGGCGTGCATTCGCCCGACGAAAAGCTCTATGTGCCTTCGGTAGACAGCATCTGGCGCTTCTTGCTGGCTGTCCTGGCCAAGATGTAGTCTTTTTCGACAACTTGCATGAAAGAAAGACGCATTGTCCTTTATGTGCTTTCGCTCCTGCTGCTGACGACTGTCCTTTCCTGCGAAAGGCAGTCGCCGGTTTTTCCGGCAGGGGAGGGGCCTTTGCGTTTTTCGACCGATACCTTGCGTTTCGACACCCTGTTTTCGGGCCTGCCTTCCACGACGGCCTGGCTCAGGGTCTATAACGCTTCGTCGCGTCCCCTGGTGCTGGATTCCGTTCGTTTGCGCTCGGGCGGGCAGAGCGGCTTTCGCATCAGCCTGGATGCCCGTCCGGAGGAGTCTTTGCGCGGGGTGGAAATCCCGCCCCTCGACAGCGTGTTCCTGTTTGTGGCCCTGACGCCCCCGGCCCAGGGTTCGGGCACGCCGGTGAAGATTTCAGACGACATAGAGTTCCACCGCGCCGGCACTTGCGAGCATATCGCCCTGGAGGCCTGGGCCTGGGATGCCCTGCGCTGGCGGGGACGGCGCATCGTGTCCGACACGCTGCTTTCGCCGGCTTTGCCCATTGTGGTGTACGACAGCCTGGTGGTGGCCCGGGGGGCTTGTCTCAGCCTGGCGGCCGGTACCCGGCTTTTCTTCCACGACGAGGCGGCGCTCCTGGTGGACGGCAGCCTCAAGGTCGAAGGCACGGCAGATGATCCGGTGGTCTTCCGTGGCGACCGGCTCGACATGGCCTTCGAGGATTTTCCCTATGAATACTATCCCGGCCAGTGGCTGGGCATCTATCTCGGCCCCGGGAGCGGCGGCAATGTGATCCGGCATGCGAGCATCCGCGGCGCCTGCTACGGCGTGATCTGCGAGTCGGATGCGAATGAGGATACCACAAAGCTTGAGATGTCCCATTCGGAGGTGTTTAATATGTTGTATTCCAACTTGTATTCCATTAGTTCAAAGGTTAGGGCCGACAACTGTGTCTTTGCCAACAGCGGCTCCTATACGGTGGCTGTCCTGGGCGGGGATGTGAGGCTGGTCCATTGCACGGTGGCCAACTATCAGCGGCTCGTTTCACGCGGCGACGAGCCGGCCCTGGTGGTGGTCAATTTCACGGTCGACGACAAGCAGCAGGTGGACCCCTGTCCGCTCGACAATTTTGTGATGGAGAACTCGATTGTCTATGGCAGCCATGCCACGGAGGTGGGTTTCGGCTTGTTGGAAGACTACGGTCACGGTCTGTGGTTCGGCCATTGCCTGCTGCGCTGCCCCGACGCCCTGCCCGAAGATGTTTCGGACTCGGTTGTCTACAATGAGGATCCTCTTTTCGTCAACACAGGTACCAGTTGGCGCTATGATTTCCGGCTCAGGGAGGGTTCCCCGGCGGTGGGCCGGGCCGATGCCTCCGTGTCGGCGCTTTATCCTTTGGATAAGGACGGCAATTCCCGTCTCTCGGACGAGGCTCCTGACATAGGGGCTTACGAGTTGATAATGAATTGATTGGAGTAATTGCGTTTTTTCTCGCCGCTTTATTGTTTTTTAACGGGTGAAATCCGGGAAAAAGACTTAAAATTGCAGTCGGTTGTGTCTTTTGTCGGCTTTTTGGGGCCGGTAGAAGCGATTGATTTTGTAAGATATTGATAATTAGCTTAATATGAAAAGACTTTTGCGCGGTAAAATCTGTAACGATTTAGTGCTCTCCCTGATGTTTTTGGGTGGTATGCTTTTCTGGCCGTCCTGCGAGATGTTCGACGGTATCATTATGGACAGTGAAAACGTGGGCAGCGCCTACTACACTTTCACGGGTGAGACCATCGCCTCCTTCCTGGAGTCCAACCCCGACTTCAGCGAGTTTTGCCAGGCCCTGGACACGACCGGTGTCATCGACCTGCTCTCCACTTACGGTACTTATACCGTGTTTGCGCCCAACAACGATGCCATGAAGGCCTATTACGCCGACTCGGGGGCTACTTCGATGAAGACTTTCCTGGCGGCCAACTCCTCGCGTTTCCGCATTTTGCAGGAGATGTGCTTCTACCAGCTCATCGAAACGCCCAATGCCGATACGCAGAAGGCCTACATGACGACCGATTTCCCCGAAGGCCGTATCGGTGACAAGAACATGATGGCCCGTTACATCGAGGTGTCTTTCGCCACGATGCTGGAGACGGGTTATATCATGGTCGACAACCGGGCCCGCATCCTGCTGCGCGACCAGGAGTTGCACAACGGCGTGGTCCATGTCATCGACCAGGTGCTGGTTCCCTCCAACTTCCTGCTGCCTGAGTTGATTTCCGGCGACGGACGCTACAAACTTTTCTCCAAGGCTTTGTATGCCACAGGCATCAGCGACAAGCTGCTGCTCTACAAGGACGACAACTACAAGCAGCCGAAGGGTTTCCTGGGCCGCGACGGCAAGACCACCAAGTCCACGCCCGATGAAAGATTGTACGGATTCACCGCTTTTGTAGAACCCGATTCCATCTATCTGTTGAACGGTGTCGATACGACCTTGGAGGCCCTGACGGCCTATGCCAAGAGCATTTACGATCCCATTTATCCGCAGTATGCCGGCATCACGGACCTCACCGATCCCAACAACAGCCTGAACCGTTTCGTGGCCTACCATCTGGTCGATTTTGCCGCTGCCCGCAACGAGTTGTTGTATTTCAACATCCACACCGAGCCGGCCGACCATACGGCCTCCTGGCGCGATGAGCCCATCGAGTTGCCGGTCATGGAGTATTACTCGACGATGGCTCCCTACAACATGGTGGAGATCTCGCGCTACGCCTCTCTGCCCGTTGATTTGGCATTCAATGTGGTGCTGGCCGACGACGGCAAGACGGTCCAGCGCTACATCAAGATGCTGCCGGGCAGCACCAACTGCCTGAACGGCTACTGCCATCCCATCGACGGTATTCTGGTGTACGACCAGGATGTGATCAACAAGGTACTCAACAAGCGTCTGCGTATCGATGCCTATTCCTGCTGCCCGGAAATGATGACCAAGCGTCTGCGTCCGCTGGAACGAAGCAGCAGCATGGGCGATGTGGAGATGTACTATCCGACGGGATTCCTCAAGAACTTCATCTACAACGACGACGATACCAAGATGTACAACCCCAAGACTTCCAACGGTTCGGTACAGTATCAGGGCGGTATGTTCTATGTCTATGGCGAGTGCGACTTTACGCACAATCTGCCTCCGATCCCCGCCGGCACCTGGGAAATCCGCATCGGTACCAAGTTCCGCGGCTACGGCATCTACCAGTTGTATGTCGATGGTCTGCCGGTGGGCATTCCGCTCGACCTGGGCTGGGGCAAGCAGGCTGAATACTTGGAATCGGCTCTGGGCTTCGTCATCGACCAGCACGAGACCTACCAGGGTCAGGAAGCTTGGCCCGAATTGCGCCGCAACGGTCTGCCCAACGACAACGACAAGGACATGCGCAACCGTGGTTGGATGAAATTCCCCGATGCCTTCACCATGGTGGGCAGCGCCAACTCCTGCCGCGAAGACCGCAAGAGCTGCCGCCGCATCCTGGGCCGCTACTACTTCAACGAAGGTATCCAGCACACCATCCGTGTGAAGCTGGTGGGTGAGAACCGCAACGGTGAAGGTGTGAACAACCCCGGCGCCTACCGCTATTTCGGTTACGACTTCCTGGAATTCATGCCCACTTCGCAGTTGGAGACCGAAAACATCTATTAGCAGTCAGCATTCAGCCTCTGAGTTGAACAATGATAAAAGGGCGGCCGTCATGAAAGTGGCGGCCGCTTTTTAAAATATAGGAGATTACGTTATGACTTCGAATAGAGGAAACTTTTTGGGATTGGCATCTGTGGCGGTTTGCCTGTGGATGTTATGCGGCTGCAGTGGCGGCGTGAAACCGGTTCGTCTGACGGCCGAATATGATGAGTGCCCGATGGCGCTGGCCACCGCCCAGCCCCGGCTGGGATGGCAGATTGCCACTCGTGCCCAAGACTGGCGGCAGTCGGCCTACGAAATAGAGGTTTGCGACCAGGAGGGCCTTGTCTGCTGGCAGAGCGGCCGGGTGGAGAGCGACCAAAGCCAGCTGGTGTCTTACGGGGGTGAGGCTTTGCAGCCCCTGGGGCTCTATTGTTGGAAGGTGCGTGTCTGGGACGACAAGGGCAGGGCTTCCGCCTGGAGCCGTCCGGCCTGTTTCCGGCTGGCGCCCGACAATGCCTGGCTGGAACAAGCTTCCTGGATAGGTGCCATCACCCGCAGCGACTGTCGTCTGCCCGAGGGGCGTGGCTACGAGGGCAACACGGTCAACCGCAACCAGGCCATGAAGACGGCTTGGGCGCAGACCGATACGCTCTCGCGCAAGAGTATCTTGCTGCGCCGCGATTTCGAAGTGAAGAAGGGCCTGCGCGAGGCGGTGGTCTATATCTCCGGCTTGGGCCACTACGAACTGACCATCAACGGCAAAAAGATTGGTGGCGAGGAGTTCGCCCCCCTGTGGAGCGACTATGACAAGACCGTCTATTATAATGTCTATGATGTGACTTCGAGCCTGAAGGCTCGCAACGCCATCGGTGTGATGCTGGGCAACGGTTTTTTCAATGTGCAGGGCGGACGCTACCGCAAGCTGCTGGTGAGCTTTGGCCCGCCCACCTTGCTGTTGCGCCTGCACCTGAGCTACGAGGACGGCACGCAGGAGGATATCTGCTCCGATGCCCGGTGGCGCTACGATTTCAGCCCTGTCACCTTCAACTGCATCTATGGCGGCGAGGATTACGATGCCACCCGCGAGCAGCCCGGCTGGGACTGCTATGGCTATGAGGCATCGGGTTGGCGTCCGGTGGTGGTGCAGGAGGCTCCCAAGGGGCAGTTGCGCCCCCAGACGGCTCCGGGTGTGCGCATTGCCGAGCGTTACGGCATCCAGTCTTACTGGTACAAGACTTTGCAGGCCGAGCGTCGTCGCGGCCAGCCCGCTGAACCGGGCCGGCAGGTGTGCGTGCTCGACATGGGCCAGAACCTGGCCGGGTTCCCCCAGTTTACCGTCCGGGGCAAGCGGGGCGACCGTTTCCGCCTGGTGGTGGGCGAGTCGCTGGGCCGCGACAGTGTGGTGAACCAGAGCCAGAGCGGCAGTCCGCATTATTATGAATACACGCTCAAGGGCGGGGGGCCGGAAACCTGGCATCCGCGTTTTTCCTACTATGGTTTCCGCTATATCCGTCTCGAGGGGGCTGTCCTCAAGGGTGAGCCCAATCCCGACGGCCTGCCTGTCATCGAGAAGATCGAGTCTTGCTTTATCTACAATTCGGCGGCGGTCAACGGGCATTTTGCCTCGTCCAACGACATTTTCAACGATGTGCATCGCCTGATCCAGATGGCTGTGCGCAGCAACATGCAGGCTGTCTTTACCGACTGTCCGCAGCGCGAGAAGCTGGGCTGGCTCGAACAGGTGCACCTCAACGGGGCCCAGTTGCTCTACAACTACGACTTGAGCCGCCTGTGGCCCAAGGTGATGCAGGATATGGCCGATGCCCAGTATGCCGACGGTCTGGTGCCGACCACTGCGCCGATGTACACCGAATTCGGCCGCACCTGGAACGATTCGCCCGAGTGGGGCAGTTCGTCGGTGATCGTACCTTATATGTATTACCAGTTCTTCGGCGATACAGAGCCGCTGCGTCGTTACTACCCGATGATGCGCGCCTATGTCGATTATCTGGAAAACAGCAGCGACAACCATATTGTGATGCAGGGGCTGGGCGACTGGTACGATTTCGGACCCAACCGGCCCGGCTTTGCACAGAACACTCCCGTGCCTTTTGTCGGGACGGCTCATCTCTACTATGATATCCAGTTGTTGGTCAAGACGGCCCGCCTGCTGGGCTACCAGGATGATGTTGAAAAATATACGGCGCTGGGCCAGGCTGTCTGCGAGGCGTTCCACGAGAAGTATTTCCGCGCCGACAGCAGCATCTATGCCACCGGGAGCCAGGCTTCGTATGCGCTTCCGCTCTTCTTGGATATGGTGCCCGACGGTCATCGCGAAAAAGTGATGCAGCATCTTGTCGACGATATTGTGGCCCACGGCAACCGCCTGACTACGGGCGAGGTGGGCAACCGCTATTTGTTCAGCGTGCTGGCCGACAACGGGCAGAACGAGCTGATGTACAAGATGCACAACCACGAGGAGGTGCCTGGCTACGGTTTCCAGCGCAAGTTCGGCGCCACCACGCTCACCGAGCAGTGGGATCCTCGTCAGGGTGCTTCTTGGAACCATTTCATGCTGGGTGCCATCGACGAGTGGTTCTTCAGTTCGCTGGGCGGCATCCGGCTCGATCCTGAACAGCCGGGCGGCCGGCACCTTATCATCTGTCCGCAGGTGTTGGGCGACATGACGTGGGTGGACTGCTCGACGGCCACCTTGTATGGTCCGGTTGCTGTCAAGTGGAAATTGGTTGGTGACGGGGTGTTCGACATGACGCTCGACCTGCCGGCCAACACTTCGGCCCGGGTTCAATTGCCCGGAGGCGGCGAGGCCCTCGAGGTGGGCAGCGGTCGCCACCATTGGCAGACGAATATTGGTAAATAATTTAAATATCAACAATTTATAAATCATTACTATTATGCGTAAATGGATGACAGGTATCTTGGCCGTACTGCTCATGACGGCCTGTGCCAAAAAGAGTGAACTGCCCTGGGACAACGGACGTCTTCAGGTGGACCCCAGCGGCTGTTATCTGCAGTTTGAGAATGGCAAGCCTTTCTTCTGGCAGGGTGAAACGGGCTGGTTGCTGCCCGAACGTCTCGACCGTGAGGATGCTGAATATTATCTGGAAGCCTGCCGTGTGGCCGGTTTCAACGTGGTGCAGGTGCAGACCATCAACGGCGTGCCCGCCCGCAACGTCTATCGCCAGCTGTCCCATCCTGCCGGCTACGACTTCACGCAGGTGAACCGCGACAGCAGCTACGGCTATTGGGACCACATGGACTACATCATCGAGACGGCTGCCTCGAAGGGTATCTATATCGGTATGGTCTGCATCTGGGGCGGTCTGGTCAAGAGCGGCCGCATGAACGTGGAGCAGGCCAAGGCCTATGGCACCTTCCTGGCCGAACGCTACAAGGACGATCCCAATATTGTCTGGATCATCGGCGGTGACATCCAGGGCGATGTGCAGACTGAGGTCTGGGAGACGCTGGCCCGCACCATCAAATCTATCGACCACAACCATCTGATGACTTTCCATCCTTTTGGCAGGACTTTGTCGGCTATCTGGTTTAACGATGCCGACTGGCTGGATTTCAATATGTTCCAAAGCGGTCACCGCAACTATGGCCAGAGCATGGGCATGGGTGGTCGCAACAGCCGCCGCGAACTGCTGCCCGATTCTTGCGAGGAGGACAACTGGCGTTATGTCGATATGGCTCGCAGCTATCGGCCTTTGAAGCCGGTCGTCGACGGAGAGCCCAGCTACGAGGGCATTCCTTACGGCCTGCACGACTATTCGCTGCCGCGCTGGAAGGATTATGACGTACGCCGTTATGCCTACTGGTCGGTATTCGCCGGCTCGATGGGCCACACCTACGGCAACAACTCCATCATGCAGATGCATTCGGGACGCGGCATCGGTGCCTACGGTGCCACCGAATATTGGAAGGATGCTCTCAAGAATCCCGGTTTCTCGCAGATGCAGTATCTGAAGAAGCTCATCATGGCTTTCCCGTATTTCGAAAGAGTGCCCGACCAGTCGGTGCTGGCTGCCGAAAACGGGACGCACTACCAGCATTTGCAGGCTACCCGCGGCAAGGACTACATCCTGGTCTATGACTATGCCGCCGTGCCTATCTGCTTGGATATGACTAAGATCAGCGGCGAGAAGAAATCGGCTTGGTGGTATTCGCCCGTCGATGGCAGCCTGAGCTTTATCGGCGAGTTCGACAACGGGGTGCAGACCTTCTCTTACGAGGCTGCCGCCGAGCATGACGACCGCGTCCTGGTGGTGGCCGATGCTGCCACCAACTATACGGATGCTTTGAAGTAAAACCCTCATCATCCTTTCGCTATGAAAAAATATGCTATCGTGCTGGGGCTGGCAGCCATGCTGCTGTGGGCCTGCGGCAATGAGAAATACGGCCCTGAGGCTGTCCAGGTGACCAAAACCACTTGCGAGCAGCGCATCAATCCCATCGGAGTGGGGGCCGAAACTCCCCGCCTGAGCTGGCAGCTGAAGAGCGACAAACAAGGTGTCTATCAGACGGCCTACCGCCTGCTGGTGGCTTCTTCCAAGGAAAAACTTGCCGCCGGTGAGGCTGATGTCTGGGATTCGGGCAAAGTGGGCAGCGACCAGTCGCTGCTGGTGCCCTACGGCGGTCCTGAGTGGCTGGCCAATACCTATTATTATTGGAAGGTGCAGGTCTGGACCAATGTGACGAAGTCTTGCAGCGAGAGTGAGCCGGCCTTTTGGATGACGGCCCTCAAGACCGAGAAAGACTGGCGCTCGAGCCAGTGGATCGGCCTGGATGCCGCCATGCCCTGGGACGACGAGACATCGCACGCCCGCCTGTCGGCCCGTTACCTGAGAACGGATTTCTTTGCGCGGGGCGAAGTGGAGCAGGCTACGGTGCACATCGCCGGCCTGGGTCTCTACGAACTCTGGATCAACGGGCAGCGCATCGGCGACCAGGTGATGGCGCCCATGCCTTCGGAATATCGCAAGCACATCATGTACAACAGCTTCGATGTGACGGAGCAGATCCAAAACGGCGGCAATGCCGTGGGTGTGATCCTGGGCAACGGCCGCTACTATGCCATGCGTCAGCACTACAAACCCTACAAGTGGACCCAGTACGGCTATCCCAAGATGCGCCTGGTGATGGAAATCCGCTACCGCGACGGCCGCACGCAGTCGGTGGTGAGCAACACTTCCTGGCGTCTGAATGCCGACGGCCCCATCATCTCCAACAACGAGTTCGACGGCGAGGAATACGATGCCCGCAAGGAATTCGAGGGTTGGAGCGAGCCGGGCTTTGCCGGTGCCCGCCAGTGGCGTCCGGCCGAGCGGGTGAGTGTGCCGGCTGCCGTGCTGGTGGCCCAGCCCGCCGAGCCGATGAGGGTGGTGCAGACTTTGCAGCCCCAATCGATCAAGCAGCTCAACGCACGTACCTATATCATGGATATGGGTCAGAATATGACTGGTTGGATCCGACTGAAAGTCAAGGGGAAGAAGGGCCAAACCGTCACCCTGCGCTTTGCCGAGGCCTTGTTGGAAGACGGCAGCCTTAGCATGGCCAACCTGCGCGATGCCCTGGTGACCGACAAATACACGCTCAAGGGCGACCCTGAGGGCGAAGAGTGGGCCCCCCGCTTCGTGACCCACGGTTTCCAGTTCGTGGAGATCACCGACTGGCCCGGCGAGCCCCGGCTGGAGGATTTCGTCGGTGAGTTTGTCTGCGACGACATGGAGCCCACCGGCCACTTCGTCTGTTCGTCGGAGGTGCTCAACGCCACGGTGCGCAACGCCTGGTGGAGCATCCGCGGCAACTACAAGGGCATGCCCGTGGATTGCCCGCAGCGCAACGAGCGCCAGCCCTGGCTGGGCGACCGCACGATGGGCTCGTATGGCGAGAGCTTCCTCTTCAACAACGCCTGCTTCTACGGCAAGTGGATGCAGGATATCGAGGATGCCCAGCGCTGGGACGGTGCCATTCCCGATGTGGCTCCGGCCTTCTGGAACTATTATTCCGACGACATCACCTGGCCGGCTGCCTATTTCTTCACCTGCGACATGCTCTACCGTCAGTTTGGCGACCTGGCCCCGATGGCCCGGCATTTCAGCTCGATGAAGCTGTTCATGGACTACATGCGCACTTACTACTATCAGCCTTCGACCGGCCTGATGACGGCCGACAAATACGGCGACTGGTGCATGCCCACCGAGAAGCCCGAGATCATCCATTCCTCGGCGCCCGACCGCATCACCGATGGCCATCTCATCGCCACGGCCTATTTCTACGGCTTGTACCGCCAGATGGTCCATTATGCTTCGTTGCTCGACCGCACTGACGACGTGGCCGGCTACAGCGTGTATGCCGACAGCCTCAAGGTGGCTTTCCACCGCAACTTCTATGACAAGGAAAGCGGCGGCTACAGCAACAACACGGTGACAGCCAATCTTTTGGCCCTGGCTTACGGCCTGGTGCCCGACGATTGCAAGGCCGGTGTGGTGGAGCAGATCCGCAGCAAGATCATGGATACCTACGGAGGTACTATGGCTTCGGGTATCATCGGCAACCAGTGGCTGTTCCGCCAGCTCAGGGCCCAGGGCCTCGGCGAGGTGGCCTGGCTGCTGGCCACCACCACCAAGTATCCGAGTTTCGGCTACATGGTGTCGCAGGGAGCCACTTCCATCTGGGAGCTCTGGAACGGCGACACGGCCGCTCCGAGCATGAACTCGCGCAACCATGTCATGCAGCTGGGCGACCTGCTCATCTGGTGCTTCGAAGACCTGGCCGGCATCAAGAATGCCGCCAACGGCCAGGCGTTCAAAAAGCTGGTCATGCGGCCCGACTTCGGCCTCGAGACACTCGACTGCGTGGATGCTTCCTATGAGACGCCCTATGGTCTGGTCAAGAGCTTCTGGATGAAGCAGGACGGGCAGCTTGTCTGGCAGATCGCAGTGCCGGCCAACGCTTCGGCCCTGGTTTGCCTGCCTTATGCCAAAAAGCGGACTGATATCGAGGGCGAGGGCGCCAAATATCGTGGCACCAAGGGCGACGACCACCTGTGGGAAATTGGATCAGGTAACTATCAATTCACTATAAACTTATGAGAAGAACAGCATTATTTCTGACATGTGTGCTGGTGGGCACGCTGCTGACATGGGCCCAGAACAAGGGCATGGTCAACACCTACAACAGCCAGCACGCCAAGATATGGAACGCCGACGTCACCTCGGTGGCCTGGACCGACGGCTTCTGGGGCGACCGTTTTGAAGTGTGCAAAGACACGATGGTGCTCAACATGTGGCGCATCATGAACGACCCCGACCTTTGCCATGCCTACCGCAACCTGGAGATTGCCGCCGGCGAGGCCCAGGGCGACCATCACGGCCCGGCCTTCCACGACGGTGACTTCTTCAAATGGTTCGAGAGCATGGCCGCCGTCTATGCCGTGACCAAGGATCCGGCCCTGGACAAGCTGATGGACAAGATCATTGCCACCATCGCCAAGGCCCAGCGCGAGGACGGTTACATGCACACGCAGGTGATCATCCCCGAGCGCAACCGTCGCAAGGCGGCCACCGACAACCGCGGCCTGGTGGGCACGGCGACCGGCACGGCCGAAGGGGGCGCCTTCAACAACCGGCTGAATTTCGAGACCTACAACCACGGTCATCTGATGATGGCGGCCTGCGTCCACTACCGGGCCACGGGCAAGCGCACGCTGCTCGATGTCGCCATCAAGGCCACCGATTTCCTGTACAATTTCTACAAGACCGCCTCGGCCGAACTGGCCCGCAACGCCATCTGCCCCTCCCACTACATGGGGGTGGTCGAGATGTACCGCGCCACGGGTGATCCCCGCTACCTGGAGCTGGCCAAGAACCTGATCGACATTCGCGGCATGGTCAAGAACGGGACGGACGACAACCAGGACCGTGTGCCTTTCCGCGACCAGATGAACGCCATGGGGCATGCCGTGCGAGCCAACTACCTCTATGCCGGGGTGGCCGACGTCTATGCCGAGACGGGCGATGAGACCCTGATGCCCAACCTGGAGTCGATCTGGGCCGACATCGTCAACCACAAGATGTATATCACGGGCGGCTGCGGCGCGCTCTACGACGGCACTTCGCCCGACGGCACCTGCTACACGCCCGATTCCATCCAGAAGGTGCACCAGTCGTACGGCCGGGCCTTCCAGCTGCCCAACTCGACGGCCCACAACGAGACCTGCGCCAACATCGGCAACCTGCTGTTCAACTGGCGTATGTTCCAGATCAGCGGCGACGGCAAATACAACGACATCGTCGAAAGGGTGCTCTACAACAGCCTGCTGTCGGGTATCAGCCTGGATGGTACGAAGTATTTCTACACCAATCCCTTGCGCCTGTCGGACAAGTTCCCCTACGTGCTTCGTTGGCCCAAGGAGCGTACGCCCTACATCAGCTGCTTCTGCTGCCCGCCCAACACGGTGCGCACCATCTGTGAGGCCCAGAACTATGCCTACGGCCTGTCCAATGAGGGTGTCTGGTGCAATCTCTACGGTGGCAGCAGCCTGAATACCAAGCTCAAAGACGGCTCGGCCGTGCAGCTGAGCCAGCAGTCGGCCTATCCCTGGGACGGCGATGTCAACATCACCGTGCTGAAGGCTCCGCGCAAGAAGGAAATGTCGCTGTTCCTGCACATTCCGGCCTGGTGCGACCATTATACGGTCGAGGTGAACGGCCAGCCCGTCAGCGTCACGGCCGACAAGGGCTATGCCTGCGTGCGCCGTGTCTGGAAGAAGAACGACGTGCTGCACCTGAGCCTGGAGATGAAGGCCAAGCTCATCGAATCCAACCCTCTGCTCGAGGAAACCCGCAACCAGGTGGCTGTGATGCGCGGTCCGGTGGTCTATTGCCTGGAATCGACCGACCTGAACGGTCTGGACATCGACAAGGTGGTCATCCCGGCTTCGGCCAGTTTCCAGCCTGAGATGATCGAGATCGACGGGGCTCCGATGGCTGCCCTGACGGGCGAAGCGCTCTACCTCTCCGACGACGAGTGGCAGGATACGCTCTACCGCGAAGTACGCCAGGGCCAGCGCAAGATCCGCGTGCGTCTGATCCCTTACTATGCCTTCGGCAACCGCGGCCACAGCGAAATGACCGTCTGGATGCCTTTGAACAGATAGTTTGAAAAGATATTGACATGAAAGTATTGAAAGTATTGGCCCCCCTTGCCCTTTTGGCATGGATGGCTTCTTGTGCCCCCAAAGCGGCTCCTTTGCAGCTGCAGGCTCCTCTGGAGGGGCGCGACAGCGTGTCGGCCGAGGTGATGCAGCAGGTGTTCGAAGAAGTGAGCACTCCCTACAAATACGGTATGGTGCTGGCGCCCGAAGACAACCATCACAAGTTTGACTGCCCGACTGTGTATCGTTCCGGCAACAAGTGGTACATGAGCTATATCGTTTATGACGGCCGCACCAACCGCGACGGCCGGGGCTATGAGACCTGGCTGGCCGAAAGCCGCGACCTGCTGCACTGGACGACGCTGGGCCGCCTGCTCTCGTATCGTGAGCAGGGCTGGGATGCCAACCAGCGGGGTGGTTTCATGGCTTTGGAAGACATCCGCTGGGGTGGCAGCTATGCGCTGGGCCAATACGACGGCAAATACTGGATGACCTACATCGGCGGTGACAAGACCGGCTACGAGGTGACACCGCTCCATATCGGAGTGGCCTCGACCGAAGGCCCGGTTTCGACGGCCCATGAATGGCAGGGTTACGAGCGGCCTGCTTTGTCGGTCGATGATCCTGAGGTGCAGTGGTTCGAGACCATCACCCAGTACAAGAGCCTGGTCTATGAGGATCCCGACCGGGGCGGTTTCATGATGTTCTACAATGCCGCCGGCCGCCATCCCGAGACCGACGTCAAGGCCGAGCGCATCGGCATGGCCTTCTCCCGTGACATGCTGCATTGGGAGCGCTATGCGGGCAATCCGGTCTTCGGCCACGAGAACGGCATGATTACGGGCGACGCCCACATCCAGAAGATGGGCGACCTGTATGTGATGTTCTTCTTCGGCGCATTCTGGAAGAACCGTCCCTACGATGCTTTCAATACTTTCGCCTGCTCGTGGGACCTGCTGCACTGGACGGAGTGGCAGGGCGAGGACCTGATCTTCCCCACGGAGCCCTACGACAACTGGTTTGCCCACAAGTCTTTCCTTGTCAAGCACCAGGGTGTCGTCTATCATTTCTATTGCGCAGTCAACAAAGACAACCAGCGAGGGATCGCCGTGGCCACTTCCCGTGATTTCGGCCATTCCGAGGTGCATTTTCCCCAGCCCGAACCCAATAAGAGAAGATGAAGAAGCTATATTTATTGACGGCAGCCCTGTGGCTGTCGGCCGCAGGTGTTTTGACGGCCCAGGTGCCGATGGGGCAGCGATCCAGGCAGATCATCCCCGTGGACAACAGCCCGGTGGCAGGCAACGGTGTCGCTGCCGTGGCCGATGAATCGACTTCGCCCCTGGCGGCCGACTGGATGGCGACGGCCTGGAACAACAACCATGTGTTGGAAATCAACCGTTTGCCGGCCCGCGGAGGGTTCTTCTCCTATGCTGTTGAGCCGGGCGACCGCTCGATGAGCCTCAACGGTACCTGGCGTTTCCACTGGGTGCCCCGTCCTTCGGAGCGTCCCATGGACTTCTATCGCGAAGATTTCAACGACGCTGCCTGGACGGACTTTCCCGTGCCGGCCAACTGGGAGCTCAACGGCTATGGGACTCCTATCTACATCAGTGCCGGTTTCCCCTTCAAGATCGATCCGCCTTTCATTACTTCCGAGCCCTCGCGGGGCAATACGACCTATCTGGAGCGCGATCCGGTGGGCTCCTACCGCCGCCTGTTCGACCTGCCCGCCGATTGGGAGGGCAAGCAGGTGTTCCTGCGTTTCGACGGGGTGCAGAGCGCCTTTTATGTATGGATCAATGGCCTTTTGGTGGGCTACAGCCAGGGGGCGACCGAGATGTCGGAGTTTGATGTGACACGCTATGTGCGGCAGGGCAGCAACCTGCTGGCCGTGCAGGTGTTCAAATATTGCGACGGCAGCTATCTGGAAGACCAGGATATGTGGCGTTTTGGCGGCATCCAGCGCGATGTGACGCTCTATGCCACCGAGAAGGCCCGTCTCTACGATTTCGGTGTGCGCACCGTCCTGTCGGACGACTACCGCAGCGGCCGCCTGCTCATCGAGCCTTCGCTGGCTGTCTATGACGGGGCCGATGTGACGCATCTCATGATCGAGGCCCGCCTGCTGGCCCCCGATGGCAGCGAGGCTTTGGCCGAGCCCCTGACGCAGGAGGCTGTCCCGGTCTTGAACAAGGATTTCCGTTCGGGCATCCTCAATGCCCGCACCCCCCAGCGCGGCCCGCGCGACTTCGGCTGGATGCAGGCTGAGATCGAGGCTCCCGAGCTGTGGACGGCCGAGACCCCGAAGCTTTACACTTTGCAGCTTACTCTGAAGGATACGCTCAACAACAAGGTATTGGAGCAGGTGAGCAGCCGCATCGGTTTCCGTGATGTGAAGATCCGCGGCGGCCAGCTCTTTGTCAACGGCCGCCCCATCCGCCTGCGCGGTGTGAACCGCCACGAGCACGACCCGCGGCTGGGCAAGGTGATGACCGAGGAACGCATGGTCCAGGACATCGTGCTGATGAAACGGGCCAATGTCAATGCCGTCCGCACTTCGCATTATCCCAATGCCATCCGCTGGTATGAACTCTGCGATGAATATGGCATCTATGTGCTCGACGAGGCCAATATCGAATCGCACGGCGTACGTGGGCTGCTGGCTTCGACGCCCGACTGGGCGGCCTCCTTCATGGACCGCACCGTGCGCATGGCCTTGCGCGACCGCAACCATCCTTCGATCATCGCCTGGTCGCTGGGCAACGAGGCCGGCTTCGGCTTCAATTTCGCTGCGACGGCTGCCTGGCTCAAGGATTTCGACCCGACCCGCTTCATCCATTACGAAGGGGCCCAGGGAGAACCCCTGGATCCGGCCTCGGTCGATGTCATTGCCCGTTTCTATCCCCGTACGCAGGACGAATATGTCAATCCCAACATGCCTGAAGGCGAGGACGAGGAACGCTACGAGAACGCCCGCTGGGACCGCCTGCTGACCATGGCTCGAGACACTTCCAACGGCGATAGGCCCATCATGACCAGTGAATATGCCCACGCCATGGGCAATGCCATGGGCAACTTCAAGGAGTACTGGGACGAGATCTACAGCCATCCGCGCATGCTGGGCGGCTTTATCTGGGACTGGGTGGACCAGGGCATCGAGACCGATCTGCCCGACGGCCGGGTCAAGGTCTGCTACGGCGGTGATTTCGGCGACCGGCCCAATTCCAAGGCTTTCTGCCTGAACGGTGTCATCCTCTGCGACCGCGGCCTGACACCCAAATACTACGAAGTCAAGAAAGTATATCAGCCTTTCCTCATTGAAAAGGCCATGGTCAAGGTCGCTGCCGACAAAGCGGGCACGGTGCCTGTGATGTTGCGCATCACCAACCGCAACCATCATCTGACGACGGCGCCTTTCCGTCTGCTGTGGAGCATCGCCCATGAAGGGCGTGTTATCGAGAAGGGCGAGCTGCCCCTGCCGGAAATCGCTCCTGGCGAATCGACCCAGCTGACATTGCGCTCGACCAAGTGGCAGAAGCTCACGGGCAATGTCCTGTTGAAGGTGTCCGTCATGCAGAAGGAGAAGCAACTCTGGGCCGAGGCCGGCTACGAGACGGCCTGGGAACAGTTCTTCCTGAAAACGGCCGAACTGGCCCTGCCTACGGTCAAACCGGGCAAGGTTGGCCTCTATGACGACGGTCAGACCCTGACGGTCAAGGCCAAAAACATCGTCTACCAGTGGGACAAGGCAACGGGAGCTTTGACGGGCATCCAAAACGGCTCGCGCAGCTACCTGGCCCACAATCAGGAATTGCCGGCCCAGCCCTACAGCGAAGCCTGGCGTGCCCCGACCGACAACGACGCCGGTTTCGGCAACTGGATTGCCAAGGACTGGCAGACCCACCGCCTGGCCGATCCTGTCCGCAGTACGGAAAAGGTGGAGGCTGCTTCAGAAGAGGGCTGTGTCAAGGTGACGGTCAGCGACCGCTGCGAGTTCCTTCGCGGCTCGGTGGCCCGGCTCACTGTCTATACGGTCCACAGCGACGGCATGCTGGAAGTCTGGCAGCAGTTCAGCCCCCAGGGCGATCTGCCGGTATTGGCCCGCCTGGGCAGTGCCTGGACGATAGCTGCGGCCTACCAGCGCCTGGAGTGGTTCGGCCGTGGCCCGATGGAAAGCTATGCCGACCGCAAGACAGGGCAGGAGACAGGTCTCTGGCGCTCGACGGTGCCGGAGCAACTCTTCCCCTATCCCAAGCCCCAGGAAAGCGGCAACCACGAGGATGTCCAGTGCCTGAGCCTGCTCGATGAGCGCGGCCATGGGCTGAAATTCCTGGCCGTGGGCGAGCCTTTCGTCTTCTCGGCCTTACCCTATACGGCTGCCGATATCGCCGCCGCCCGCCACCAGACGGAGTTGCATCCGCGCAGCGAGATCATCTGCCACATCGATGCCGCCCAGCTGGGCCTGGGCAACAGCAGCTGCGGCCCGGGTGTGCTGAAAAAGTATCTGGTAACCAAGCGTGAAATCCATTATTGTATCATTCCCGAATAATAACATAGTCCTATGAAAACTTCCAAGTATAGCCTGTTGGCGGCACTTCTTCTGTTGTCGTCGAGCCTGTGGGCCGAAGCTCCGCGAACCATGACGGCCCTGCGCGAGCATTTTGTCGAGCCGACCGAGGAAGCGGCTCCCTGGATCTTCTGGTACTGGATGAACGGCGCCGTGACCAAGGAAGGTATCACGGCCGATCTGGAAGCCATGAAGGAAATCGGCCTGGAAGGCACCTATCTGATGCCCATCCGCGACTCTTCCCGTGTGCAGTTCATGCCCAACTCCGTGCTGCAAGGCACCGACAGATGGTGGGAGATGGTGGGCTGGTCGATGCAGGAGGCCGACCGCCTGGGCCTGAAGATGGGCCTGCATATCTGCGACGGTTTCGCTTTGGCCGGCGGTCCGTGGATCAGCCCCGAGATGTCCATGCAGAAGGTGGTCTATTCCATGCAGACCGTTGCCGGCGGGCAATACAAGTCGCTGGTTTTGGACCAGCCGGCCTCTTTGGAAGGATACTACGAGGACATTGCCTGCCTGGCACTGCCCATTGCCTCGGCGGCCTCGACCGATGAGGTCCGTCCCCGGGTCACCTGCAGCACGGGCGAGGATGTCTCCTTCCTGCCCGACGGTCGCGGCAAGTTGGTGTCCAAGACCCCTCTGTGGGTGCAATATGCTTTTGACGAGCCTTTTACGGCCGCTTCGATGACCGTCTCGCCCAGCGGCACCAATTTCCAGGCCCTGCGCTGGCGGGTGGCTGTGAGCGACGATGGTGAGAGCTTCCGCGACATCAAGACCTGCGAACCCGCCCGCCGTGGCTGGCAGGACACGGATGCGGCCAATACCTACAGCCTGCCCTTGACGACGGCCCGCTATTTCCGCTTCTACTGGACGCCCGAGGGTACCGAGCCCGGCGCCGAAGACCTGGATGCCGCCAAGTGGAAGGCCGACCTGAGCGTCCGCAAAATACGGCTGAGTGCGCTGCCCCTGATCGAGAATTTCGAGGGCAAGACCGGTCTGGTCTGGCGTCTGAGTCCGCGCCTGACGTCGGAGGATATCGCAGCCTCTTCCTGCGTGGCTTTGGAAGATATCATTGACTTGAGCGCCCGGATGGATGCCCAGGGCGTGCTGACCGATGTCCGGCTGCCGCGCGACCGTCAGTGGCTGATCCTGCGTCTGGGCCATACCTCGACCGGCCACCGCAACGACACGGGCGGGGGTGCCAAAGGCCTGGAATGCGACAAATTCAATCCGGCTGCCGTCCAGCTGCAGTTTGACAACTGGTTCGGCGCCGCCTACAAGCACATCGATCCGGCTTTGCTCCGGCGTGTGCTGGTGCGTATGCACTCCGACAGCTGGGAATGTGGCAGCCAGAACTGGACGGCCAGTTTCCTGGAGGAGTTCAAGGCCCGCCGCCAGTACGACCTGAAGCCCTATCTGGCCCTCTATGCCGGCATCCCGCTGGTCAGCGCCGAGACTTCGGAGGCCGTGCTCTATGATATTCGTCAGACCATCGTCGAGATGATCCACGACATCTTCTTCAAGACCCTCTCCGACCTGGCCCACGACTACGGCTGCCAGTTCTCTTCGGAATGTGTGGCGCCCACCATGCTCAGTGACGGTCTGTTGCACTACGACCTGGCCGACCTGCCCATGGGTGAGTATTGGCTTGACAGCCCCACCCACGACAAGCCCAACGACATGTTCGATGCTGTCTCCGGTGCCCATATCTATGGCAAGAACCTGGTGCAGGCCGAAGGATTCACCCAGCTGCGCGCTTTGTGGAAGGAATATCCCGGCATGCTCAAGCAGTTGGGCGACTTCAACCTGGCCTTCGGCATGAACAAGCTGTTCTTCCATGTCTTCTGCCTGCATCCTTTCCCGGGCATGTATCCGGGCATGACGCTCGACGGCATCGGCCTGTATATGCACGGCAACCAGACCTGGTGGCCTTTTGCCGGCGCCTGGGTCAAGTATATCTCCCGTTGCCAGACCTTGCTGCAATACGGCCATCCGGTGGTCGATATCGCGGTTTTCACGGGCGAGAACCTGCCTTCGCGCTCTGTTTTGCCCGACAAGCTGGTCGGCTCGCTGCCCGGCCTGTTCGGCCCGGAAAGGGTGGCTTCGGAAGCGGCCCGTGTCAAGAACGAGGGTCAGCCGGTCCATTCGACCTCTGTGGGGGTGACGGCCTCCAAGAACATGGTTACCGCTGATTTGTGGACCGATCCGCTTCGTGGTTACAAATACGACTGCATCAACCGTGATGCCCTTTTGCGACTGGCCACCGTTCGCGACGGCCGCATGGTCCTGCCCGGCGGTGCCTCCTACAAGGTGCTGGTGCTGCCCATTGCCCATGCTATGGCGCCCGACGCCAATTATTTGAGCTACGAGATTTTGCAGAAAATCAAAGTCTTGCAGGATGGCGGGGTAGTGGTCATGCTGCCGCCCACAAAGCCGACCCAGGGCACTTCCTATAGCGATGTGGCTCAAAACAAGGTGTCCGCGGCCGATTACCGGCAGCTGGTCGAGGCCGTCTGGGCCAAGGCTGTCGAGACCGGCACGGTGCTGCCCTATGTCGAAGCCGGTTTGGATTCGCTGGGCTTGACGCCCGACATCCGCTTTTTCGACACCCAGGGCCGCCTGCTGGACGATATTGCCTGGAACCACCGTAGCGACGGTGTGAACGACATCTGGTTTGTGTCCAACCAGGGCAATACGCCCCGCCGTGTGCTGGTACAGTTGCGTGAGAGCGACAACAACCTGGTGGAACTCTGGCAGCCGCTCACGGGTGAGGTGACCGAAATGCGCGCCGGCGGCTGGGACCACGGCCGGGTCATCCACTTGAGCCTCGACAAGAACGGTTCGGTCTTCATCGTCATGCGCGGCACGCCCGGCATCGACCGTGACGGCAATGCCGAATACCGCAAGGTGGCGCGTTCGCTGCGTCCCTCGGCTATCGACCGCCAGCTGCTGCCCATGAAGTTCTCGCCCTGGCAGATCAAGTTGCGCCGGGCCGACACCACTCTCCAGGTGAAGGAACTCTTCGACTGGAGCGAGGCCGCCGAGCCCACTGTACGCTACTATTCGGGATTGGCCGACTACCGTTGCACCTTCGATGCCAAGAAACCCAAACTGGAGCCTGAGGATGCCCGGTATTTCCTGCAGTTCGAGCATGTCGATGTGGCCGCCAAGGTGGTCGTGAACGGCGAGGATTGCGGCACCATCTGGTGTGAACCCTACCGGGTGGAAGTGACCAAAGCTCTGAAAAGCGGCCGCAATACGTTGGAAATCACGGTGGCCAACACTTGGTACAACTATACCCAGGCCTACAACTACGGGGTGGTCAAGGACGACAACTATTGGACCAACGGCCGCACCTGGGACCATCGCGCCCGCGGCTCCATCTCGGAGGTCAAGTTGCAGCCTTCCGGCATCTGGGGGCACCTCGATCTCTTGCTCGAGAGTCCCAAACAGCTCAACACGATGATCCAAACCCAACAACAAGGACAAGGACGATGAAGAAACTTCTGACAATGTTGGCGGCCGCGCTGATGGCCCAGGCCGCCCTGAAGGCCGAGGTGACCCTGCCGGCTTTCTTCTCTGACAATATGGTCTTGCAGCAGCAGAGCCGCACCGCCCTCTGGGGGCAGGCCAATCCTAACAAGATGCTGCGCATCAAGCCTTCCTGGAACAACAAGGAGACCAAGGTGATGACCGATGAGAACGGCGCCTGGAAATGCTATGTCGAGACTCCGGCGGCGGGCGGTCCCTATTACATCATTTTCAACGACGGGCAGGAAAAGGTCCTCGACAATGTGATGATCGGTGAACTGTGGTTCTGCTCGGGCCAGTCCAACATGGAGCAGCCCATGAAAGGCTACACTTCGCAGTCGATCGAGCATGCCGAGCGCGATGTGTTCCTGAGCGGCGACGCCTCCTTGCGCCTGTTTACGGTGAAGCGGGCCGCCAAGGACGAGCCGCAAAGCGATGTGGTTGGCAGCTGGGCGGAAGCCGAGGCTTCGGTGGTGCAGGATTTTTCGGCCACTGCCTATTATTTCGGGCGTTTCCTGCGTCAGGCACTGCAAGTGCCCGTCGGGCTGATCGTGAGCAGTTGGGGCGGCACGCCTGCCCAGGCTTGGACCAGCCGGGAAACCCTGGCTGACTTCCCCGAATATCCGGTACCGGGTGTCGGAGCCCGTTTTTCCGGCAGTACTCCTTCGGCCCTTTACAACGGCATGGTGCATCCCTTCCTTGGACTGGCCATGAAGGGTGTCATCTGGTATCAGGGTGAATCCAACTACGAGCGTCCCGACCTCTATGCCGGGCTATTCACGGCCATGGTCAAGTGCTGGCGTGACAACTGGGGCATCGGCGAGTTCCCTTTCTACTATTGTCAGATTGCGCCCTACGATTACAGCATCATTACCCGCGAGGGCGAGCCGATCATCAATTCGGCCTACCTGCGCGAAGCCCAGATGAAGGCTGAAGACATGATCCCCAATTCGGCTATGGTCGTGCTTATGGACGGTGGCTTGAAGGGCGGCATCCATCCGCGCAAGAAGCAGCTGGCCGGTGAACGCTTGGCTATGAAGGCTTTGGCTGGCACCTACGGATTTAATATTCCGGTCGAGAGTCCCCGCCTTGCCAACATGGCTGTCCACGACAGCGTGGCTGTGCTCACGTTCGACCATTCTCCCAAATATCTCGACTGTACCCGGGGTGAGCTGAAGTGGTTTACCGTGGCTGGCGAGGACAGCATCTTTTATCCGGCCCAGGCCAAAATCAGGTGGAATTCGAACATTATCGAGCTTCATGCGCCTGAAGTGGCTCATCCGGTGGCTGTGCGCTACGCTTTCTCCAACTGGGCCGAGGGCGATCTGTTCGGCCAGAACGGCTGGCCTGTCTCCTCCTTCCGCACCGACAACTGGCCCATCGAACCCGAGGGCATTAAAGAATAAGGAATAAACTGCAGATGATATGATACGAGAGTGCTTAGTGAGCCTGGGGCTCCTGTTGTTTTGCTGCCTGCCGGCCTGCCGTGCCTCGGAAAAGACGGCCTGCAGCGCCCAGACACCCGGTTTCAATCCTGTGCAGGGCTATGATGTGTGCTGGTCGAGCCAGAGTGTCAATTCGAGCGAGTCGATGCCTTGCGGTGGCGGCGACATCGGACTGAACGTCTGGGTGGAAAAAGGCGACCTGCTGTTTTATGTCAGCCGCAGCGGTACCTTCGACGAGGACAACACCTTGCTCAAACTGGGCCGGGTGCGCATCAGTTTTGAACAGCCCCTCGATTCGAATATCTTCTGCCAGACGCTGCAACTGGAAAAAGGCCGTGTGCTGATCCGGGCAGGGGAGGAGGATGCCGAGACCTCGATCGAAGTCTGGGTGGATGTCTTCCAGCCGGTGGTGCATGTCGATATCCGCTCGGCTGCCAGGCAGCGCATCCGTGCCGCCTACGAGAACTGGCGCTATGAGGACCGTCCTTTGCGCAAGAACGAAGGCTTCATGACCTCCTACAAATGGGCGCCGCCCCGTGGCCTGATGGTCAAGGGCGACCAAATTGGGATGCATCGCCGCCAGATCACCTTCCTGCACCAGAATCCCGAGTCGCCGACCATGCTGGACGTGACGGCCGAGGAACAGGGCATGGAAGCGCTCAAGGACAGCCTCTACAATCCCATCGCCAACCTGGTCTTCGGCGGTCGTTTGTCGGGCAAGGGCCTGCGCTTCGAGGATGTCGTTGAGGGGAAATACCTGGATACCGAATACAAGGCATTCCGCCTGAAAAGCCGTCGCAGCCGTCATCATCGCGTGCAGCTGACCCTCTGCACCCTGCAGGGTGAAAAGGGCACGGCCCCGGCCAAAATCCGGAAACAATGGCTCAAAGCCCTGGCCAGACAGGCCCGCCGCGTGCGCTACAAGCGTGACGAGGCCCGCACGCTGGCCTGGTGGCAGCAGTTCTGGGATCGCAGCTATATCCGCATCAACAGCGATTTCGAGCGGACGGACGACGCCTCCTACGAGGCTTGGAAAGTGGGACGCAATTACCAGCTGTTCCGCTATCAGCTGGCTTGCAACGCTTACGGCCAGTGGCCGACCAAGTTCAACGGCGGACTGCTCACCTTCGATCCGGTCTTTGTCAACGCCCAGCGGCCCTTCAGCCCCGATTTCCGCAACTGGGGCGGCGGCACTTTCACGGCCCAGAACCAGCGGCTGGTCTATTTTCCGATGCTCAAGAGCGGCGATACCGACATGATGAAGTCCCAGTTCGAATTCTACCGCCGCCTGCAGCGCAATGCCGAGTTGCGCAGCCGTCACTACTGGCAGCACGACGGGGCCTGCTTTACCGAGCAGATGGAGAATTTCGGCTTGCCCAACCCCAGCGAATACACCTGGAAGCGTCCCGCCGACAGCGATGCCGGGGTGGAGTACAACAAATGGCTTGAATACCTTTGGGACACCTCGCTGGAATTCTGCTACATGATCCTGGAAGCCCGCCGTTACGAGGGAGTGGAGATCGATGAATATATCCCCCTTATCGAGAGCTGCCTGACTTTCTTCGACGAACACTACCGCTATGAGGCCCGCCAGCGGGGCGAACCTGAGCTCGACGGACAGGGCCGTCTGAAGATCTATCCGGGTTCGGGCTGCGAGACCTACAAGCTGGCCTTGAACCCGACTTCGACAGTGGCTGCCCTCAGGGTGCTGACCGAGAGCCTGCTGGCCTATCCTTTGAGTGAGGCCCAACGGCAGCGCTGGACGGCTTTCCTGGCCACGGTGCCCGAGCTGCCTGTGCGCGAAATCGACGGTCGCCGCATGCTGGCACCGGCCGCTGCGTGGGATCGCGTGAACAACACGGAGGCCCCGCAGCTCTATCCCGTCTTCCCCTGGCGTCTGATCGGGGTGGACAGTCCCGAGCGCGAGCTGGCCGTCAACGCCTATTGGTACGATCCCGATGTCAGGAAGTTCTACAGCCATGTGGGCTGGAAGCAATACAACATCTTTGCCGCCTGCCTGGGACTGAGGGACGAGGCCAAGTCGCTCACTTTGCAGAAGTTTGCCGACGGCCCGCATCGTTTCCCGACCTTCTGGGGACCGGGCTTCGACTGGACGCCCGACCACAACTGGGGCGGCTCGGCCATGATCGGCCTGCAGGAAATGTTGCTGCAGTGTTCGGGCGACAGCCTGATTGTGTTCCCCGCCTGGCCACGCGACTGGGATGTCAGCTTCAAGTTGCATGCGCCCGGCCAAACCATCGTGGAGGCCACGCTCAAGAATGGCGAGATGACGGCTTTGAAGGTGACGCCTGCTGAACGGGAGAAAGATATTATTAATTGGATAAACAGATAGCTATGAAAAGAATACTGATGCTGGCAGGTTGCCTCCTGTCGGTGGTGGCAGGCCTTTATGCCTGGCAACCAGAGATTTCCGTAGCCGGTTTCTTCCCAGTGGAGAACAGCGGCCGACAGGTGTACGACTTTAATCCCGGCTGGCGCTACTACCGGGGCGATGTGGCCCAGGGCGGCAGCCTGGAACTGGATGATTCGGCCTGGGAAGTGGTGTCGGTGCCCCATACCGTGCAACTGATGCCGGCCGAGGGCAGCGGCAGCCGCAACTATCAGGGCAAGGCCTGGTACCGCAAGCATTTTGTCGTGGATCCCGCCTTGAAAGGCCAGCGCGTGCAGCTTTATTTCGAAGCGGTGATGGGCCGGGCCGATGTCTGGGTGAACGGCCGTCATGTCTTGCAGCATGTGGGCGGCTACCTGCCATTTGCCGTAGTGCTCAGCGACTATGGCGTGGAGGCGGGCGACAGCTGCCTGGTGGCCGTCTGCGCCGACAACAGCGACGACAAGAGCTATCCCCCGGGCAAGACGCAGTACACCCTGGATTTCACCTACCATGGCGGCATCTACCGCGATGTGTGGATGATCGCCACTTCGCCCGTCTATATCACCGATGCCGTGACCGAACGCCACGAGACGGCCGGGGGCGGTGTCTTTTTGCATTACAGCAATATTTCCGAGTCGCAGGCCACGGTGCATGTCGAGACCGAACTGGGCAACCGCGCCGCCAAGGCCGGGGCTGTGACCGTCGAGACCTGGCTGTGCGACCGCCAGGGCAAGCCCCTGTACAAATCACGCAAGGGGGTGACCCTGCCTGCCGGCGGCTTTCAGACGGTAAGCCAGTCGTTTACCGTCAAGCGTCCGCATCTTTGGTCGCCCGAGGATCCCTACCTCTACCGGGTCAAGGTGATGGTGCGCCAGCAGCAGCGTCCGATGGACGGTGTGATGCTCAAGGCCGGTATCCGCAAGGCTGAGTTCCGCGGCCGCGATGGCTTCTGGCTCAACGGCAAGCCCTATCATCAGCTGATCGGCGTGAACCGCCACCAGGATTTCGCCTATGTGGGCAACGCCCTGCCCAATTCCCGTCACTGGCGCGACGTGCGCATGCTGCGTGAAGGCGGCTGCACCATCATCCGTTCGGCCCATTATCCCCAGGATCCCTCGTGGATGGATGCCTGCGACGAGCTGGGCATCTTCATGATCGTGCCCACGCCGGGCTGGCAGTTCTGGAACAAGGATCCGCAGTTTGAGCAGTATGTGCTCGACGACGTGACGCAGATGATCCGTCGCGACCGCAACCACACTTCGGTGCTGATGTGGGAGCCCATTTTGAATGAAACCCGTTTCCCGCTGGAGTTCTCCCTGAAGGCCCTGCAGCTGACGCGCGACGAGTTCCCCTATGAGGGCGCCCCCGAGGCCGTGGCCGACAAGGGCTCGGCCGGTGTGGCCGACAACTACGGCGTGGTCTATGGCTGGCCCACCGATACCGGGACAGTGGAGCAGAGCATCTTTACCCGCGAGTTTGGCGAGAATGTCGACGACTGGTATGCCCAGAACAACAATAACCGTGCTTCGCGCAGCTGGGGCGAAGGGCCGCTGACCATCCAGGCCATGTCGCTGGCCGAATCCTACGATGCCATGTTCCGCGGACAGCGCCAGTTTATCGGCGGTGCCCAGTGGCACAGCTTCGACCACCAGCGGGGCTATCATCCCGATCCCTACTGGGGCGGGCAGGCCGATGCCTTCCGCCAGCCCAAATATGCCTACTACATGTTCAAGAGCCAGGTGCCGGCCTCCTGGTCGCATGAGCTGGTGGAGTCGGGCCCGATGGTCTATATCGCCCACGAGATCATGCCTTTCTCCAGCCCCGACGTGACGGTCTTCAGCAACTGCGACTCGGTGCGTCTCATCATCCGCGAGACCGACACCATGATGCAGGCCGTGGTCCATGCGCCCGACGGCATGCCCTCTCGGCCGGTGGTCTTCAAGGGGGCCTATGATTTCTGGAAGATGCGTGAGAAGAGCTATCTGCAGAAGAACTGGCAGGCCGTGAGCTTCATTGCCGAGGGCATCATCGACGGGCAGGTGGTCTGCCGCGAGAAGAAGATGCCATCGCGCCGTTCGACCCGTCTCAGCCTGCGAGTCGAAGAATCGGGTCAACCCCTGGTGGCCGACGGCAGCGACTTTATCGTCGTGGTGGCCGAGGTGACCGACGACAATGGCAATGTGCGCCGGCTGGCCAAGGACAATATCTGGTTTACGGTCGAAGGGGAGGGCAGTATCATCGGCGATGCCGCCATCGGGGCCAATCCCCGTGCCGTGGAATTCGGCTCGGCCCCCTTGCTGGTGCGCTCGACCCTGACACCGGGCAAGATCCGTGTCAAGGCCCGTGTCCTGTATGAAGGCCAGATGGCTCCCCAGCCTGCCGAAATAGAGTTTGAGAGTATCCCCGCGCTGCTGCCGGCCGTCTGGTCGGAGGCTGCCGCGCCGGCCAAAAAGGTGGTTTACGATGCTGTCCAGAACAAATCCCAGTTAACAAATGACGAGATTAATCGTCTTTTAAATGAAGTCGAACTGCAACAGACCGACTTCGGAGAAAGGAAATAAACAAGGATAGTATGGTCCACCTGGTTGTAGATAAAGGCAATTCGGCCTGCAAATGGGCCTTCTTCGAGCTGGATCCCCAACGGCCCGACCTGAAAAAGGAGCCGCTGGAGGTGGTGAGCCTTCCTACCGGAGAATTGCTCCCGGAGGAGTGGCTGGCCAAATACCGGCCCGATGCCTGCATCTACGCCTCCGTGGGCAAGGCGGTGCCCGGCCTGACCGGGTACCTGCAGGAGCGGGTGCCCTTCTTCTGCCGCTACACGCGGGAAATGAAGATCCCCATCCAAAACGCCTACCGCAGTCCCGAGACACTGGGCCTGGACCGGCTGGCAGCTGCCGTCGGTGCCTGGACCCTGGCTCCCGGACGGGCTTCGCTCATTGTGGATATGGGCACGGCCATCACCTACGACTTTCTCGACCGCAACGGTGTCTATCGGGGCGGCAACATCGCGCCGGGCATCTGGCTGCGCCTGAAAGTGCTTCATGAGGAGACGGCGGCCCTGCCCCTGGTCGAGGCACAGGCCGATTTTCCCGAAATGGGCACCGATACCGAGACGGCCATCCGTGCCGGTGTGATGCAAGGCATCTGGTACGAGCTGGAGGGCTACCGGAAGAAGTATATCGCTGAAGATGAGGGTCTTGTGATCTTCCTAACAGGCGGTGACATAAATTATTTTGAAAGAAAGGCAAAAAGTGGCATCTTTGCAGCCCGAAATCTGGTCTTGACCGGATTGAACAGAATCCTGTACGAAAATGCTCATATATAAAGCTCAAAAAGTGCTGTTGAAGGGCCTTTTGACGCTCTCGGCCCTGTCCGTTGCGTCGATTGCCCCGGCACAGACGAATACCTACTCCCCCTATAGCCGCTACGGCTATGGCCTGCTGCACGAGCCCCTGATGGGCCAGTCGGTGGGCATGGGCGGCGTGTCGTACGGGCTGCGGAGCAAGAACCACATCAACCCGATGAATCCGGCCTCCTATTCGGCCATCGATTCCATGACCTTCCTGATGGACGTCTCCTTCTCGGCCGAGGCTGCCACGCTGCGCGAGAACGGTGTCAGGGAAGGCAACATGGGCTATCACCTGGAGCATGTCGCCGTCAAGATTCCATTGGCCCGCCACTGGGGTCTGGCCCTGGGCCTGTATGAGTATTCCCGGCTGGGCTATGCCTACAGCAGGGTAGGGAGCCTGCCCGGCATGTCGGGCGAAGATCCGGTCTCCTATCTGGAGTCGTATTCGGCCAACGGCGGTCTGAACAACCTGTTCATCGGTACTTCTGTGCAGCTGTTCAACCATTTGTCGCTGGGCGTCAACTGGAACTACAAGTTCGGTACGCTCAACTACATCCAGTCGGTGACCTATCCCAGCAGCTCGCTCTACGCCGGTATGGCCGTCAACGACCAGCTGGCACTCAGCCAGTCGAACTTCGATTTCGGCATGCAGCTGCGCCTGCCTGTCTCGCGCAAGCAGGAAGTGATCCTGGGCGCCACCTATACCCTCGACAAGCTCTTCCGCTCGGAAGTGTCGTCGGTGCGTGTCTCGCGCGACACCTTGACGACGGAGTCCAATTACGACTTCGGCACGCCTTCGCGGCTGGGTGTGGGGCTGAGCTACATCTACGACAACCGCCTGACTTTGGCACTCGACTATGAGCAGCAGGGTTGGAGCGAGGTGCCCTTCTACAGCCGCCGCGACACGCTGTCTTCGACCAGACGGCTGGCGCTGGGTCTGGAATACCTTCCCGCCCGCGTGGGTGAGCACTACTTCCAGGTGGTTAAATACCGGCTTGGATTGCATTATTCGGAATCATACATTAATTTTGCAGACGGAAACCTGAAGGACGTCGGTCTGTCCCTCGGCGTGGGGTTGCCGCTCAAGTCTCAGCGCTCGGCGGTCAATTTGGCTTTTGAGGCAGGCAAGACCCTCACCCCTTCCAGGACCTATATCCAGGAGAACTATTACAAGCTTTCGGTGAGCGTGTCTTTCAACGAGACATGGTTCATGAAGCGCAAGTTTAATTGATATACCAACATGATGAAAAAAACTTTGTTACTTGCTTTGGCACTGGTAGCCGGTACTTCCCTGTACGCACAGAAGGGTATCGAAGACGGCTCCAAGTACGGACATGGAGAAGACAGTATCCGCTGCAGGCAGAATTTGAGCCTGTGCTATACGTATATCACCCAGAACGACTACGCCACCGCGCTGGAATTCTGGGAAATCGCCTACAACGAATGTCCGGCCTCCTCGGTCAACCTCTACAACTACGGTACCCGTATCCGTACCTGGCAGTTGAAGAACGAGAAGGATCCTGCCAAGAAGATGGAATATTTCAACCTGTTGATGCAGGTCTATGACCAGCGCATCCGCTATTTCGGCGACTATGCCCGCATGCCGGCTCCCTCGGTGCTCGGCCGCAAGGCTGCCGACTACCTGGTGCTGCATCCCGACGGTGAGAACAGCGACAAGCAGCCCGCCTACGAATGGCTCAAGACCTGCGTCGAGCAGTCGTCTGTCAGCCAGTTCGATCCGGCCTACGCCCGCTATTTCATCATCGCCTCGCGTTCGCTGCTCGACAAGGTGCCCGGTCACAAGACCCAGTTCCTGAGCGACTATCTGGCCATCTCCGACATGCTCAACCGCAAGCTGGCCGAAGAGACCGATCCCGCCGCCCAGACCAAGATCAAGGGCTACAAGCAGGATGTCGACGACCTGCTGGTCAATTCCGGTGTGGCCGACTGCGCCAGCATGGAAGAGATTTTCGCCCCCGACCTGGAGGCCAACAAGGCCGATGCCGCCTGGCTCGACAAGGTCATCACCCTGTTCAAGCGGGCCAAGTGCACCGAGACCGATGTCTATTTCCAGGCTTCGCAGTATGCCCACGAAGTACAGCCCACGGCCGAATCGGCTGAAGGTTGCGCCTATATGTGCATCAAGAAGGGCGACTACATGAAGGCTGCCGACTATCTCAAGGAGGCCGTTTCGCTGGAAACCGACAACGAGAAGAAGGCTGAATACGAATATGTGGCCGCTTCGGCCCTGTTTGCCGGCAAGTCCTACACGGAAGCCCGCCGCCATGCCCTGGAGGCCGTCAACTACAAGTCGGACTATGCCGATCCCTATATCCTCATTGCCAAGATGTATGCCAACAGTGTGGATATGTTCGACGACGCCGTCATCCGCCGCGCTGTCTATTGGGTGGCTGTCGACAAGCTGGAGAAGGCCAAGTCGGTCGATCCTTCGGTGGCTGAGACGGTCAACGAACTGATCCGCAAATACCGCGAGCAGTATCCGCGTTCGGAGGATGTCTTCATGCACCCCGAAGTGGACGAGGGCAAGCCTTACACGGTGAAGGGCTGGATCAACGAGAGAACCATCGTCCGTTCCAAAAACTGATTTGCCTCTCATGAAAGAAAACCCCGGGAACCATCGCATAACAGCTGCAGTCATTGCGGCTGTTATGTTGTTTTTGCTGCCTGTCTCCTGCAAGAAGGCGCAGACCGACATGATCCCCAGTTTCGAGGACCGGCGTGCCGTGCCGGGCATGTATGCCGACTCGGTCACCACGCTGATTTCCGACTCGGGCATCATCCGCTACAAGGTCATCGCTGAGACGTGGAAGGTCTTCGACCAGGCGGTGGATCCCTATTGGTTTTTCCCGGAAAAGTTCTACTTCGAGCGTTTCGACGACAGCCTGCGCGTGGAATCGGTCGTCGAGGGCGATACGGCTCGCTATTACACCCTTCGCAAGATCTGGGAGTTGAAAAACAACGTCAAGGTGATGAACCTCTCGGGCGAGATGTTCGAGACCAACTTGCTGTACTGGGACCAGGAACGTCACACGGTCTATTCCGACTCCTTCATCCGCATCGAGCAGAAGAGCCAGGTGCTGACGGGCTACGGTTTCCAGTCGAACGAGCAAATGACCAAATACGAGGTCTTCCAAATCAAGGGTTTGTTCCCCATAGATACCGAGGAAGAGAACGATGGAGCGCCAAATGAAGAAATAAACGATTAAATAACACGGAACACACCGACAAGTGACATATTTTTTGTACATTTGCGCGCTCTTTCCAAAGAGCCGGCTACAGTGCCGGAAAAGAGGATATTAACAGTAACATTTATAGCAATGGCAACTTTACAGAAAATCAGAAAACAGTCCATCCTGCTTTTGATCGTGGTGGGTCTGGCTATGTTTGCATTCATCATCGGAGACTTCCTCACCTCAGGGTCTTCCCTGTTCCAGCAGTCTCAGGAAAACATCGTCCATATCAACGGCGACAAGCTGAACTATCGCGAGTATGAGACCCGCATCCAGGAAATGGAAGATGTCTATAAGATGCAGACCGGACAGACTACCCTGAGTGAAGAAATTGTCAACCAGATCAGAGAGTCGGTCTATGAGACCATTGTCCGCGAAAGACTGCTCGACGAGCAGGCTGCTGCCCTGGGTGTCACGGTTACCGACAAGGAACTCTTCGACATGGTCAACGGTGAGAATCCCCACTACATCGTACAGCAGATGCCTTTTTTCCAGAATCCGGAGACCGGCCAGTTCGACCGCGCACAGATGATGAACTTCCTGCGTACCATCCAGCTGGACGACCTTTCCATGTATTCGGCCGATGCCCAGGTGCAGATCCAGCAGATGAAGAACTACTGGCTCTTCTGGGAGAACAACCTGAGATATGCCCGCCTGGACGAGAAGATCAACAACTTGCTCGACAAGGCTGTCTCTTCCAACCAGATCGAGGCCCAGGCTTCTTTCGACGCCCGTCAGCGTTCTGTTGATTTTGCCTATGCTTTCAAGTCGTACGCTTCCGTGCCCGATTCCGCCTTCAAGGTGTCCAAGGCCGAAGCCAAGAAACTCTACGACGACAAGATCGAACAGTTCCGCCAGGAACCCTATCGCGCTGCCCGCTATGTCGTGGTTGACGTGCTGCCCACCCAGGACGACAACGACGCTGTGAAGAAGGAAATCGACCGCCTGGCCGAGAACTTCGCCGCCACGGCCGACTACGAGGCTCTGGTGAATGCCCATTCCGAGATTCCTTTCGAAAACTGCTATATTGCCAACACGGCTTATGCCGGCGTGGTCCGCGACTTTGCCGAGACCGCTGCCGTGGGTGCTGTGGAAGGCCCGATTTTCGACAACAACATCTGGATGATGCTTCGTAAGATCGACGAGGTGACTAAGCCCGACTCGGTCAAGGTGAGCCAGATCTACATCCGCAACACGGGTGAAGAGGGCGAGCGTCGCATCGACTCCCTGATGAACGAACTGGTACGCCGCAGAGCCGACTTTGAAGAGCTGGCCAAGAACTTCTCCGAAGACCAGACCGCTGTCAACGGTGGCGATATGGGCTGGTTCCGCGAGATGGACGCCTACCGCGGCATGGGTGCCGAGTTTGTCAACACCTGCTTCAACGCCAAGAAAGGCCAGTACTACAGTGTCAAGTCGAACTACGGCCTGCACATCATCAAGGTGACCGATATGAGCAAGCCGGTCAAGAAGACCAAGCTGGCCCAGCTGGCCATGTCTGTGACGCCGACTTCGAGGACCTTCAGCACCGAGTACAACAAGCTCAACCAGCTGGTGGCCAAGAACCAGACCCTCGAGGCCTTCGTCAAGGCCGCCCAGGAAGCCGGTTACTTTGTGCAGAGCGCTCCCAACATCCGCCAGTCGGACAATGTCATCGGCAATGTGCCCTCGATGCGTCAGGCTGTCCGCTTCGTCTATAACAACAAGGTCGGTGCCGTTTCCTCGATCTTCGAGAACTCCAACAACCAGTATGTCGTCGTAGCCGTTTCCGAAATCAACGACGGTGAGTACCGTTCCTTCGAAAGCGTACAGGATCAGCTGGTCCGCGAGATTGTCAACCAGAAGAAGGCTGCTGCCATCCTGAAGGACTTCCAGCCGGCTGCCACACTGGCCGAAACGGCTTCCCAGAACGCCATGCGCGCCGATACGGCCCGTCTAGTTTCCTTCTCCACGCGCCGCATGGTCGGCATCGGTGACGAGCCTGCACTGCTGAGCGCCGTCATGACCGCTCCGCAAGGCGAGGTTTCCGCTCCGCTGGCCGGCAAGAACGGTGTCTATGTCTTCGAGGTGCTCTCCGAGGTGAACGCCGAGAACGAATTCAATGTCACCGACGAGAAATACGCCCTGGATGCCGACAAGAGCTACCGGCTCATGTACCAGGCCTACCAGGCTGTCCGCGACGAGGCCGACATCAAGGATTCCCGCATCCGCTTCTATTAATCGCCCCAAAGCGCTCATCATAAAAGGCTGGCTGCTATACAGTCAGCCTTTTTCTTTCAAGAACAGACCGATATGGAGACCACAGACAAATACATCCTTCTGGGCCGGACGCTGCCCGAGCTGCGGGAGTGGGTGCAGGCGCAAGGCATGCCTGCCTTTGCCGCCGGCCAGCTGATGGACTGGATCTATGCCAAGCGGGCCCGCTCGTTTTCGGAGATGACCAATTTGTCGCTCAAGCACCGGGCCCTGCTGGAAGAAAAGGCCAGCCTGGGACTGACGCCTCCTGTGTCGGCGGCGGTCTCCAGCGACGGCACCAAGAAATATCTTTTCGCCACTTCTGCCGGGGTGGGAGTGGAGTGCGTCTATATTCCCGACCGCGAGCGGGCCACCTTGTGCGTGTCCTCGCAGGTGGGCTGCAAGATGCACTGCGCCTTTTGCATGACGGGCCGCATGGGTTTCAAGGCCCAGCTCTCCGTCCATGAGATCCTGAACCAGATCTTGTCGGTGCCTGAGTCGGAGTCGCTTACCAACCTGGTGTTCATGGGCATGGGCGAGCCTTGCGACAATGTCGAGGCGGTGTTGCAGAGCATCCGCCTGCTTACCGACGAGCGGGGATTGGCCTGGAGCCCCAAGCGCATCACCCTGTCGTCGATCGGTGCCCTGCCGGGGCTGCAGCGCGTACTGGAGGAAACCCGCGTGCAGATAGCCATCAGCCTGCATACGCCCGACCTGGAGCAGCGCCGCGAATGGGTGCCGGCCGAGCGCATCTGGCCCATCCGCGACACCCTGCAGCTGCTGCGCGGCTACGATTTCTCGCACCAGCGCCGCCTGTCGTTCGAATATGTCATGTTCCGGGGCTTGAACGACGACATCGCCCATGCCCGGATGTTGTTGTCGCTGCTCAACGGCCTGAGTTGCCGGATGAACCTGATCCGCTTCCACAGCATCCCCGACACGCCTTTTGTAAGAAGCGAGGAAAGCACCATCCAGGACTTTGCCGACTATCTCAACGCCAAGGGTTTGCTCACTACCGTCAGGGCTTCGTGCGGGGAGGATATCCAGGCGGCCTGCGGCCTGCTTTCGACCTGCGTGTTGAAGGATGATGTGGGCTGATGACCGGTTTCCGGGATAGTTACTGAAGCCTAAAAACTATAGGAATGTTAAAGGAGACAGGAACGGCTTTCCCGTCTTTCTTGCCTGGTTCCCACTTGGGCATGGAAGATACCATACGAAGTGCCTCTGCGTTCAGGTCTTCATGGACACCGCGCAAAAGCTTGACATCGCTTACGGTACCATCGGTCCCAATGGTAAACTGAACTATCACACGGCCTTGCACCTTGTCTGCTTTTGCCTGTTCCGGATACTTGAGATTGTTTTTAATCCACAAGTTAAAGTCTCCGTCGAAGGTGGGTTTTACATCAACCTTTTCAAAATCCATAGCTTCCTGTTCAGGAGGAGCAGGTGCCTCCTGCACTTGTGTTTCCGGAGCCGATTCTTGGCTCTTCTTAGGAGAATTACAGGCGTACATAAGTACGGCCATCACGGGGATAAGGGCCAGATACGACCAGCCCATCCAGCGGGAAGAAGAAGTTTTAATCATCATTTCAATTCTTTTTTTCAGTTTGGTGTGCTGGAAGCCGCTGGCCAGGAAGAAGCGCTGTTCTCCCACGGCTTTTCGCACAAGAAGTAGTTGATATTGAGTTGCATCGATGCCTTTTTGAATGACCCCCTCATCGGCCTCATATTCCTGCAGGAGCCGCAGTTCCTCACGGGTAATCCATATTAGGGGATTCCACCAGAAGAGCAGTTGAATGGGCAGGAACAATACAAGGTCCAGCGAATGCCTGCATTTTATGTGCATCAACTCGTGAGTGAGTATGGCGGGATTCTCCAATAAGTCTTTCCGACTGATCACCACCGTTCTCCTCCAACTGAATGATGGAACGTCTTGTTCCAGAATGGCCAGCCGGCAACCATCCAGTCTCGATGACTTACCCTTCCGGATTATTTGCTGCATCTTCCAGGCTGATCTTAGATAGAGCAAGAGGGTGATGACAAATCCGGCGATGTAAATGGCTAGTACTACGTCCTGCCAGGCAACGGACGGCTCATGTGCCATTTGCATGGGCTCAGCCCCAACGCCTGTCATAATCGGTTTCGAAGCAATGCCGACTGCCGTTGTTGTGGTCCGGAGTCTTATGAACGGCAAAAGAAGACAAAGATGACTTCCCGAGAGCAACAGCAACCGGTTCAGGCGGAAGAACGTGGTCCGTCGCATCACCAACAGGTAAAAAATATGGAATAGGCTTAGATAGAGGCCTGCCCGAACGATGTATAACAGGAACGGTGTCATTTTTTATTCTTTTCGATTTGTGCGATGAGGGCCTTGAGTTCCTGCAAATCCATTTTGTCTTCCTCCACGAACTGAGAAACCAGGCTCAGGTAAGAATTGCCATAATAACGGGACACTACCTCGGAAACGGTATCTCCGTGGTATTGTTTTTCGCTGATCTTAACTTTGTAACGGAAGGAGTTGGCCATGGGCTCCCGTTCCAAGAATCTCTTTCTCTCCAGGAACTTTACCAAGGTGGCTACAGTGTTGTAGTGGGGCTTGGGTTCCGGCATATAACTGATCAAGTCTCTGATAAACAACGGTTCATGCGCCCAAAAGATGTTCATCAACTGTTCTTCTTTTGCTGTCAGTTTCTGTTTCATAATCTATGTTGGGTATGATAATACGGCGCAAATATAGTGATAAAAATTTTATCTCCTAATTATTTTAGTAGAAATCTTTTATTTTTTCGGAGTTAGGATTATTTCTTCTCAGCGTCGCTTCGCTATGCGGCATATTTTTTTTCATAGCTTCGCTAAGCACATTTCTTTTGTGATTGTGCTCGACTTGCACTATTTTTGCACAACCTACTGAATCTTACGGCGGGATGAACATGATGAAAGCTTGAAAGATGCTGGGATGAATGTCTGAAAGATAGAGTGGGTTAAATATAGGAAAGATGAATGTTGTAAATAAGGCTTTTGTTTATCGGGTCGGCGTATGGATGGCACTGGTCTGTGTGATATTGTCGGCTGTTTCCTGCCGGCGTGGCAACCTCAACAATCCGCTGACGGCCGGGGCTGTCGGCGCCCCCTGGGAAGTGCTGGTCGTGATGGACAAGGGCCAGTGGGACAACACCGACGCAGGCCGGGCCCTGTTCGATGTGCTGGACGACGATGTGCCCTGTCTGCCGCAGTCGGAGCCGCGTTTCAAGATCTCGCGCTGCGACCAGGCCGAGTTCCAGGGCATACTCAAGCCCGTGCGCAATATCATCCAGACGGAGATATCGAATATCTATTCGGCACCCAAGTTCCACTTTTACAAGGACCTGTGGGCCACCAACCAGTATGTGCTCAAGATTGTGGCACCCGACAACGCCAGTTTTGCCGCCTTTGTCACGGAAAAAAAGGACGTCATCTATGACTATTTCGAGAACGGCGAGCGGGAACGCGCCCTGCAGATCCATCGCAAGACGCACAACCGCGACTTTTCGTCGCTGGTCATGAATCGCTTCGGCTACCAGATCTGGGTGCCCAAGTTCATGAAGCGCTACAAACTGGGCGATGACTTCCTGTGGCTGTCCAACGACCAGCCGCGCAAGCGTCAGGACATGGTCATCTATTCCTATCCCTATACCGATCCCAACACCTTCACGCTGGCCTATCTCAATGCCAAGCGCGATTCGGTGATGAAGGCCAACATCCCGGGCGGGCCGAAGGGTTCGTACATGGCCCGGCAGGAAAAAGAGCCCATGACTTTCCGCGAGCTCAGCGTCAACGGCAAGTATGCCGTGGAAATCCGCGGCCTGTGGGAGATGCGTGGCGACATGATGGGCGGTCCCTACGTGAGCCTGACCCGCCTGGACGAGCAGGCCCAGCGGGTGGTGACCGTGGAGGTCTTCCTCTTCGCTCCCGACGAGAAGAAACGCAATATGCTCAAACATAACGAGGCGGCTTTGTATTCGCTCAAGCTGCCCGGTGAAATGTCCGCAGAATAATCATCATTCAATGGAAAACGGAAAACTCAAAATCGGAATTACCCAGGGAGATATCAACGGCATCTCCTATGAAGTGATACTCAAGACCTTGATCGAGCCTAAGGTGTACGAGCCCCATGCCGTGGTGCTGTACGGTTCGTCGAAGGTGGCCTCCTATCATAAAAAGAATCTGGACCTGACCCTCAGCATGGCGGTGGTCAACACGGCGCTCGATGCCCAGTACGGGGCGGTGAGCGTGGTCAACTGCACCGACGACGAAGTGAAGGTCGATCTGGGCCAGTCCACCCCGGTGGCCGGCCAGTGTTCGTGGCAAGCGCTGCAACGGGCTGTCCGCGAGCTCAAGGACGGCATGATCGACGTGCTGGTGACCGGGCCGATCAACAAGCACAACATCCAGTCGGAGCAGTTTCAGTTTCCCGGCCATACGGAATATCTCGAACGGGAATTCGGCCAGGGCCGCCAGGGCTTGATGCTGATGGCCTGCGAGTCGATGCGCGTGGCTGTGGCCACCGGCCATATCCCCGTGGAGGAAGTACCTGCGGCGCTCAATCAGGCGCTCATCCTGGACAAGATCAAGACCCTCGACAAGAGCCTGCGCTATGACTTTGCCATCGACAAGCCCCGCATCGCCGTGCTGGCACTCAATCCCCATGCCGGCGACGAAGGCCTGATCGGCCGCCAGGAGCAGGACATCATCGCCCCGGCTGTCGAGGAGGCCCGCAAGCAGAACCTCTGCGTGTTCGGTCCCATCGCTGCCGACGGCTTCTTCGGCTCGGACAACTATATGCGCTACGACGGCATCCTGGCTATGTACCACGATCAGGGGCTGATTCCCTTCAAGGCGCTGAGCATGGGCCATGGAGTGAATTTCACCGCCGGTCTGCCCATCGTCCGCACCTCTCCGGCCCACGGCACGGCCTATGAGCTGGCCGGACAGAACCTGGCCGACGAGAGTTCCTTCCGCGAAGCCCTCTACATGGCCTGCGACATCTATTTCAACCGTCTGCGCTACGAGGAGATGCACCGCAATCCCCTGCGCAAGCAGCACATCGAACAGAGCGGTGGCGACGACCTGCCTCCTGTCTCCGAAGAAGAACTATGACTACAGAAGAACTGATACAGATCAAACAGCGTTTCAAGATCATCGGCAACACTCCGGCCTTGAACCGCGCCATCGATATCGCCGTGCAGGTGGCTCCGACCGACCTGTCGGTGCTCATCGTGGGCGAAAGCGGCTCGGGCAAGGAGTTTTTCCCCAATATCATCCATCATTTCAGCAACCGCAAGTTCGGGCCCTATCATCCTGTCAACTGTGCCGCCATTCCCGAAGGCACCATCGACTCCGAACTGTTCGGGCACGAGAAGGGCGCTTTTACCGGTGCCATCGCCGACCGCAAGGGCTATTTCGAAGTGGCCGACGGCGGGACCATCTTCCTCGACGAGGTGGCCGAACTGCCGCTGCCTACCCAGGCCCGTCTGCTGCGTGTGCTGGAATCGGGCGAGTTTATCCGGGTGGGTTCGTCCAAGGTGTTGAAAACCAATGTGAGGGTAGTGGCCGCCACCAACCGCGACATGGCTGAGGCCATCAAGTCGGGACAGTTCCGTGCCGACCTCTACTACCGCCTGAACGCCATCTCCATCTCCGTGCCGCCGCTCCGTGAGCGTCCCGACGACATCCTGCGCCTGTTCCGCAAATTCACCACCGATGTCACCGAGCAGTACCGCATGCCCAGTGTGCGGCTCACCGAAGATGCCAAGAACCTCTTGCTGACCTATCGCTGGCCGGGCAACGTGCGCGAACTGAAAAACCTGGCCGAGCGGGTGGCTGTCCTGGCCTCCCAGCAGGAAATCACGGCCGACGACCTCAAGCAGTACATCGATCCGGTCAACACCATGCCGGTGCTCTACGGAGCTTCTTCGCGCCAGGCCGAAGGACAGAGTTTCGCCAACGAGCGCGAGATCCTCTACCAGATCCTCTTCGACATGAAGAAGGATATGCGCGACTTGAAGGCTTTGGTGCACGACCTGATGCAGAAGAACCAGATCACCGACGTGCAGGTGCCGGCCAATCTTTACCTCGACGAGGAGGGCATGGGCATCGACAGCCGCATGACGGGTCTTTCCCGTGGCCGGGAGTTCGGCCACGTGCAGGAGGTTTCCCCCGCCGAGCCCTCTCGCACTGCGTCGACCTCTTCGCGCAAGGACAACCCCCATATCCAAGAGACTTCGGAATATGTCGAGGAATCGCTCTCGCTGGACGATATGGAAAAGGAAACCATCCGCAAGGCCCTGGAACGCAACAACGGCCGCCGCAAGAACGCCGCCGCCGACCTGAATATCTCGGAGCGGACGCTCTACCGCAAAATCAAAACCTATCATCTGGACTGATCATGAAAAGATTTTGCGCCCTGCTGCTGACTATCCTGCTGCTGACAGGTGTTTTGCTGCCGCTGACCGGCTGTCGGATCGGCTACAGTTTCAACGGCGCCTCGATCGACTACAACCTGACCAAAACCATCTCGGTGAAGGATTTCTCCAACCAAGCCCTGCTGGTCTATCCACCGCTGGCCCAGAATTTTTCCGAGTCGTTGCGTGAAATCTACACCCGCCAGACCAAGCTCAAGGTGCTCAAGGCCGACGGCGACCTCCAGTTGGAGGGGGAGATAGTCGGGTATGACCTGGCCCCGCTGGCGGCCCAGTCGGACGGCTATGCCGCCGAGACCAAGCTCACCATGACGGTCAACGTGCGCTATGTGAACACCAAGAAGGAAAAGGAGAACTTCGAACAGCGTTTCAGCGCCTACCAGACCTTCCCTTCGACCTCTATGCTGGAGGATGTGCAGGACGCCCTGCTCGAGGAAATCATCAAGGAAATCACCGAGAGCATCTTCAACAAAACCGTAGCCAACTGGTAATGACTCCCGATACGCTGACACACTGGATCAAGCATCCCGAGACGCTCGACAAGGAAGCGATGCTGGAATTGGGTCAGGTCCTCAGGGCCTATCCTTGTTTTTCGGCCGTGAGAATGTTGTATCTCAGGGCTTTGTATCAGCTGGGCGATTTGAACTATCATAGCGAGCTTTTCAAGACATCCCTGTCGGTGCCCGACCGCCGGGTACTCTATTATTTCATCAACGGCCAGCCTTGTCCCTTGCGGACGGCGCCCGATGTCAGGCAGGAGGAGCGTGCTTCGGCTCCTGAGGCACAGGATTTCGGCCTGATCGACACCTTTTTGGAAGGGGTTGGGGAGGCTAGTCCCGCTGGTGAAACGCTTGAAAGCCAGTACACCGGCTATTCGCTCGAAAAGGAGCATGGCGACGGCAGCGATGTACCGATCGACAATCCTGTGATCGGAGATTTCCTGGCACATGCCGGCGAGCGGGCGGAGCGTTCACAAGCTTCGGCGGAGGCTGGCGCTACAGGGACGGACGCTGCGGGCGTTGCCGATGTTGCCGGCTCCCTGCCCGGCGAGCAGGAAATGGCCTCCTGGGAGGTACTGCCCGAGTATGCGTTTACCGAGACCTTGGCCCGTATTTACATCAAGCAGAAAAAATATGAGCAGGCAGTGGAAATATTCCGTTCGCTGATGTTGAAAAATCCGGAAAAAAGTATTTACTTTGCCGACCGAATAAGATTCTTGGAAAAAGTCATTAATCATCTAAAAAAATAGGAACTATGTTTTTGGCTATCAGTATTTTGATATTTATCGTCGCCGCAGTGCTCATCCTCATTGTTTTGGTGCAGAACTCCAAAGGCGGTGGTCTGGCTTCCGGTTTTGCCTCTTCCAATCAGGTGATGGGTGTCCGTAAAACCACCGATTTCCTGGAAAAAGCCACCTGGACGCTGGCCGGTATCGTACTTTTCGGTTGCATCATTTCGGCTGCCTTCATTCCGAAGAACACCCAGGAACGTGAATCGGCCCTCAAGGATCAGGTCGAGGAGGCTGTCACGATGGATCCCAATCTGGTGGCTCCGGATTTCGACGACGCCGAATAATCCGTCACATCATAAAAGTAAATGGGCGACTCCACCAAGAGCCGCCCATTTTTTTGTCTCTTACATTTGCAGGTCTTCCTTTGCTCCTTGCGGGTTTCCCCGTCGGTGTCATGGCTAGCAGAGGCTTTGGCAGTCTTCGCCTGCCGCTACGATTAGTCTTCGCCTGTCGCTACGCCTAGTCTTCGCCCAGGCAGAGGCATAGAAGGTGCCCGGGCAGGGAGTGATAAGTCAAGGAAAAGGTTTTGTCGCCGTAACGGCCTGTCGCGGGAAACTCCGCCCCGGAGGCGGGAGGCGTGATGGACAGGTCTTGCAGGTAGCCGTTCACCTCGTCGCAAAGGGCCTTGTAAAGGGCCTCCTTGCCGGTCCAACAAGCTGTCAGGAGCTGGATGCGGGCCGACTTGTCGGCGGCCAGGGCATTGAGCGAGTGGCTTTCCCCGGGCTGCAGGAACTTGCGCTCGACCTTGCGTATCCTTTCGCTCATGGCTTCCACGTCCACCCCGATATGGCGGCGTTCGCGGCTCAGGACCACGGCGGCGTACTCGCGGCAATGCGACAGGCTCAAGTGCCAGTCGGAGTCTTCCAGGAAAGGCCGGCCGCTGGGGTGGTGCGCCAGGCGCCGGGGATCAAAGCCAAGCTGGCAGAGCAAGGCCCTGACAGCATAGAATTCCTGCCGCCGGCCCGCAGCCTTCAAGGGACAGTCTATGGCGTGCGGCAACATTGAGGCCAGCGTCTCGGCGCTTTCCTCAATGTGCCACAATCCGTACAGACAATTGTCCTGTTGTCCCTTTAGCAGCAGGCTCATAGAAAGGACTTAGAAGGGCAGGTCGTTGTTGGCTGCTCCCGTGGGCGGCAAATCATCGACACTGGGCGCGGCTGCCGGGGCTGCGGCCTGGGCAGGCTGTGCGGCATCGTCGCGCTTGCGACCCAGCAACTGGATGGTGTCGGCCACGATTTCGGTGGTGTAGCGCGTCACGTTGTTCTTGTCGGTGTAGGAACGGTAGGTGATTTTCCCTTCGATGTAGAGCTGGCTGCCTTTGTGGATGTGTTTCTCGGCTAGCGAGGCCAGACCTCTCCATGCCACGATGTTGTGCCACTCGGTGCGTTCGGGCACCTGGGTGCCGTTGACTGTGGTGAAGGCGCGTTCCGAAGTGGCCAGGCTGAAGCGGGCTACGGGAACATCTTTGTCGACAAAACGGACGTCGGGCTCACTGCCGACATTTCCGACTAAAATAGCTTTGTTGATCATAGTGTATGAATTTATAGGTTAAACACGGGCAAATGTACCATGTTCAATCCGTTTGACAAAATATAAACTCGACATTAACCGCATATTTACTAATTATTAACTAATGAGCGCTTCCAATTGGTCTGCAAAACGCTTCACCAAAATCGGGACCGGATATTTATCTATCTCATTGACAGCGATATGCACGGCCTTTTCGGAAGGACTCCCTGCCGAGGTGCCCGTGCGCACCAGATAGAAGTCGGCCTGGATGGTCTGGTGCGTCAGCTGGTGACGGTAGTGCCGGCAGGCCAACAGGCTGGCTCCCCGGCCCGTCCAGCGGCCGATTTCGGGGTGGGAGGCCAGCAGCGCCGTCCAGTCTGTGGCGTCATCTTCGATGAGGGGAAACTCCCACAGGTGCTGCCAAATGTCCTTGTCCTGCCGTTGTTGCAGATAGAGGCTGTGGCCGTCGTAGAGGCAAAGATAATGGAAATGGCGCGTTTTCCTTTTCAATCCTGATATCCTCACCGGCCGTTCCGATACTTTGCCCGAGGCCAGGGCCAGGCAGTGGGCGGCTATCGGACATCGGTCGCACTGGGGCGAGGCAGGGATGCAGCACAGGGCCCCCAGTTCCATCATGGCCTGGTTGTGAACGGCGGCATGGCGCGGGTCCATCGTCTCGAGGGCCAGCTGCAGAAACAGCTTTTCCGAGCTGGAATCCAGGATATTGGCCTGTATGTCGTAGAGCCTGGCCAGCACCCGGTATACGTTGCCGTCCAACACCGGCCGGGGCTCGTCGTAGGCAAAGGAGGCGATGGCCGAGGCCGTGTAGCGTCCGATGCCCTGCAGGCGGAGGATGTCTTCGTAGCGGCGGGGAAACACGCCTCCATGGTCGCTGACAATGCTGCGGGCTGCCTCGAGCAGATGGCGCGCCCGGCTGTAATAGCCCAGTCCCTGCCACAGGCGCAGGATGCTGTCTTCATCGGCGGCGGCCAGGGCTTTGACGTCGGGGTAGTGACGGATGAAGCTATTATAATAAGGTAGGCCCTGGGCGATGCGGGTCTGCTGGAGGATCACTTCGGACAGCCAGATGCGATAGGGATCGCGGGTCTGCCGCCAGGGCAGCTCGCGTTTGTTCTCTTCATACCACTGGCAAAGAAGCCGGCTGATTTCAAAGCTTTTCTCGTCACTTTCCATGCTCACAAAGTAACAAAAAATCTTTGATTTCTCGCGATTTTCCGCCATGGAAATGGTAAAACATTGATTATCAGCTTGGTGGGTAAAATCATTTTTTGGGAAAAATTCTTCGGAAAATTTTTTCTTCCTGAAAATTAGGTATATATTTGCAACCCGAAAGTGAGAATTCCGTTCAGCCCCTTTGGGAAGGCGGTTTTTTCAAGGATAGAGGAAGTTCAAAAACCTAATTGTATAATTTCATAATTCAAACAACAATGACTAAAGCGGATATCGTTAACGAAATCGCCAAGAGTACTGGCGTCGAGAAAGCTGCTGTTCTTTCGGTAGTTGAATCTTTCATGGAAACCGTTAAGGGTTCCCTCATCAAGGAAGAGAATGTTTATCTGAGAGGCTTTGGTAGCTTCATTATCAAGAAGAGAGCTCAGAAGACGGCCCGTAACATCTCCAAGAATACGACCATCATCATTCCGGAGCACAACATTCCTGCTTTCAAGCCCGCCAAGACTTTCATGACTGAGGTGAAGAAGTAATTTTAATATCACTCATATGCCAAGCGGAAAAAAGAAAAAAGGACACAAGATGTCCACGCACAAACGTAAAAAAAGACTGAGAAAGAACAGACATAAGAAGAAATAATGCTGTTCTTCCCAGTAACTGTCAGATAAGAACAAACTTACGCGACTGCATAGCCAGTAAGTTTGTTCTTTGTTTTAAATTTCAAGACCTGCTATGACTACAGAACTGGTAGTGGATGTCCAGCCTAAAGAGATTTCGCTGGCCGTGCTGGAAGACAGCCGGCTGGTGGAATTCCAGAAGGAAAGCCGGGACGTTTCGTTCTCGGTGGGCGACATCTTTCTGGGTCGGGTTCACAAGGTGATGCCCGGCCTGAACGCTGTTTTCGTAGATGTGGGCTATGAAAAAGACGCATTTCTTCATTATCTGGATTTGGGTCCCCAGTACAAATCCCAGCAGGCTTTCCTTGCGCAGTTGCAGGCCAACCGCAAGAAAACCCCGTTGTTGAGCAAATTCCGCATGCAGCCCGATATCCCCAAGGAAGGGCATATCGCCGAACTGCTCGCTCCCGGACAGGACATCCTGGTGCAGATCGCCAAGGAGCCGATCTCGACGAAGGGCCCCCGGCTCACCTCGGAAATTTCCATCGCCGGCCGTTTTCTGATCCTGATGCCTTTCTCGGACAAGATCTCCATTTCGACCAAGATCAAGTCGCAGGAGGAACGTGTCCGGCTCAAGCAGCTGCTCATGAGCATCACCCCCAAGGGCTTCGGCGTGATAGTCCGCACCGTGGCCGAGAACAAGCGGGTGGCTGAGCTCGACAACGAGCTGAAGGTCTTGCTCAAGCGCTGGGACGACATGCTGCAGAAAATCCAGACGGCTCCCAAACCGCCGTCACTGATCTATGAAGAGACCGGACGCACGGTCGTCTTGTTGCGAGACTTGCTGAATGCCTCCTTCGAGCATATCTATGTCAACTCCAAGGATGTATTCGGAGAAATCAGGGATTATGTCAGCCTGATCATGCCCGAAAAGACGGACATCGTCAAGCTCTACGACAAGGAAATTCCCATTTTTGACCATTACGGTGTGACCAAACAGGTCAAGTCGGGCCTGGGACGGGTTGTCTCCATCAAGGCTGGCGCCTATCTGATCATCGAGCATACCGAGGCCATGCACGTCATCGACGTGAACAGCGGCAATCGGACGCGCTCCCAGGACGGTCAGGAGGCCAACGCCTTTGAGGTGAACATGTCGGCTGCCGACGAAATCGCTCGCCAGCTGCGCCTGCGCGACATGGGCGGAATCATCGTGGTGGATTTTATCGACATGAACGACGGCACGAACCGTCAGAAGCTGTATGACCGCCTCAAGGAGGATATGGCCAACGATCGTGCCAAACACAACATCCTGCCTTTGAGCAAGTTCTGCCTCATGCAGATCACCCGCCAGCGGGTGCGTCCGCAGACGTTCATCCAAACGGCAGAGGTCTGTCCGACCTGCTTCGGCAAAGGCGAAATCCGTCCGTCGATACTGTTCACCGACATGCTCGAAAACAAGATCGATTATCTGGTCAACAAACTGCACAAGAAGAAATGCACCTTACGGGTCCATCCCTACGTGGCAGCCTTCATTGAGAAGGGAGGCTTGTCCTCCCTCAAGTGGACGTGGCGCAGGAAATACGACCTCGGGCTCAGAATCGTGCCTTCACAGGCCATGACCTATCTCGAATATGCCTTTTTCGACCGGAAAGGGCAGGAGGTAGACATGAAGGAGGAAATCGAGATCAAGTAATCCTGCCGCCTGGCTAAAAAAAGAGCGTTGCCCCCGCGGGTAACGCTCTTTTGTCGTTTATTAAATGAGGTATGTCTATTTCCACGTCTTGTAGGGATGCTTGGAGAGCATGACGTTGTAGTAGCGCTTGTCGCCCGTCACTTCTTCTCCCAGCCAGTCGGGGCGGGGATAGGGCGTGTCGGCCGAGGGCAGCTCCAGTTCGGCAATGACCAGGCCTTCGTTGTCGCCGTGGAATTCATCGACTTCGAAGGTTAAGGGCCCTGCCGGCACCAGGTAGCGGGTCTTCTCAATTTTGCCTTTCAGGCAGAACTGCATCAGTTCGCGGGCTTCCTCGACGGGAATTGGTTTCTCCCATTCGAAACGCTCGACGCCGTCGTCACTGGAGGGGCCTTTGAAGGTGATGAAAGCTTCGTTGTCGCGGATCCTGATGCGGAGCGTCTTGTCCCGGCTGTCGAACAACCAAGCCTGAACGATGTCGTAGTGCCTGGCAGCCAATGATTTGTATCGCTGGTCGCGCAGCAGGAACTTGCGTTCGGTCTCGGTGGCCATGATTTAGAAGGGCAGGTCGTCCTTGTCGTCGGTGGCGCTGAAGTCGGCCGGGGCGGCGGGCTGGCCAAAGGCGCTCTGGGGCTCGCTGGCGGCAGGGGCATCGGCCGGGGCGGCGGTGGCGTCGGCGCGGTCAATCTTCCAGGCGTTGACGTTGGTGTAGTAGCGGCCGTTGTATTCGCGGCTTTCCACGTCGAAGGAAACAACGACTTCCTGGTCGATCTCCAGGGGATACTGTTCGATCTTGTCGCCTCTCAGGCTGAAGCACATCTGCTTGGGATAGCGGTCGCCGTATTCCAGGATGTATTCTTGTCTCTGCCAGTTGCCATTGCGGCCTTCACCGCTCAGCAGCGGGAGTTTCTTGATGATTTTACCTTTGATTTCCATATCTCGTTTTGTCTTTTGATTCGAAGAAAACACCCGAAGCGCTTGATGACGTTTCGGGTGTGATCCAATAGGCGGAGGAAGAGGGATTCGAACCCCCGGAACCTCTCAGTTCAACGGTTTTCAAGACCGCCGCAATCGACCACTCTGCCATCCCTCCAGAAGTGACTGGCATGGTGGGCCAGTCAAGCCGGATTACTCAGCGGCGGGAGCTTCGGTCTCGGCAGCGGGAGCCTCGGCGGCTTCAGCAGCGGGAGCTTCAGCAGCGGCTGCTTCGGCGGCTTCCTGAGCGGCAGCTTCGGCCTGGGCGGCTTCTTCTGCAGCCTTCTTCTCAGCCAGTTTCTTGGCCAGAGCCTCGGCTTTTGCCTTGTGAACAGCTTCTTCAGCTTCCTTGCGCTGTTTTGCCTTGATCTGCTCGGCTTCCTTTACTTTGGAAGCGGTAGCATTGAGGGCAGCCTGTTTGTTCTTCTTCCAGGCCTCGAAACGCTTCTCGGCTTCGGCTTCGTCGAAGGCACCCTTGGCGACACCGCCCATGAGGTGTTTCTTCAGCATGACGCCTTCCCTGGAAAGAATGTTACGAACAGTGTCGGTAGGCTGTGCGCCTACGCCAAGCCAATACAAAGCACGCTCGAAATTCAAATCTACTGTAGCAGGATTAGTGTTCGGATTGAACGAACCCAATCTTTCAATAAATTTACCATCACGTGGTGCCCTGCTGTCGGCTGCAACGATGTAGTAAAAAGCATAGCCTTTACGTCCATGTCTCTGCAATCTAAGTTTTGTTGCCATTGTGTTGTTTGATTTTAGTTGTTTTGCATTAGCGGCTGCAAAGGTAGTAATTTTATTTGTATCACCAAGATAGCCCTTTGAAAAAAACGTGGAAAAAATCCGGAAAAGTAGGGTGCCGATGATGGGAAAGTGCAATACTTTTTGTAACTTGCCGTCTTGTCGGGACAGGCGGTCCGGGCCCAAGGACGAGGCGATGAAAAAAAGATGTAACTGCTTGATTTAATGATGCGATATCTAGTTTACGTGATATTGAATTTACGATTAGGCAATTATTTATTAATTATTAACACGCCGGGTCTTGCGCCAAACCGTCGCTTGGCCTTATCTTTGCCCTGCCATGAGCACAGCCGGAACGCCATCCGGCGACATGCCCGGGGAAAAGACATTGTTCCGGCCAGAACACAGTAGCAACAACTAAAAAGAATACCACTATGGCAAAAGAAGAACAGAATGTACAGAAAGGCCCTTCTGCAGAAAAGCTGAAAGCGCTGCAGATGGCCATGGAGAAAATTGAGAAGAACTACGGCAAAGGCTCCATCATGAAGATGGGCGACGACAAGGTCGAGGATGTGCCGGTCATCTCCACCGGCTCGGTTGGGCTGAACATCGCCCTGGGTGTCGGCGGCTATCCCCGCGGACGCATCATCGAAATCTACGGTCCGGAATCGTCGGGTAAGACCACGCTGGCCATCCATGCCATTGCCGAAGCCCAGAAAAACGGCGGTATCGCCGCCTTCATCGATGCCGAGCATGCTTTCGACCGTTTCTATGCCGAAAAGCTGGGCGTCGATGTCGAGAACCTGTGGATCTCGCAGCCCGACAGCGGCGAGCAGGCCCTGGAGATTGCCGACCAGCTGATCCGTTCGTCGGCCATCGACATCGTGGTCATCGACTCGGTGGCTGCCCTGACGCCCAAGGCCGAGTTGGAAGGCGATATGGGCGACAACAAGGTGGGCTTGCAGGCCCGGCTCATGTCGCAGGCGCTGCGCAAGCTGACGGCCACCATCAGCAAGACCAACACCACCTGCATTTTCATCAATCAGCTGCGTGAAAAGATTGGTGTCATGTTTGGCAATCCCGAAACGACTACCGGCGGCAATGCCCTGAAATTCTACGCTTCCGTCCGCCTGGACATCCGTCGCATCGGGCAGATCAAGGACGGCGAGGAAGTCATCGGCAGCCAGACCCGTGTCAAGGTGGTCAAGAACAAGGTGGCGCCTCCTTTCCGCAAGGCCGAATTCGACATCATGTATGGCGAGGGTGTCTCGCGTGTGGGTGAACTGGTCGATATCGCTTCAGAAATGGGTATCCTCAAGAAGAGCGGCTCGTGGTATTCCTACAACGAAACCCGTCTGGCCCAGGGCCGCGAGGCTGCCAAAGACTGTCTGCGTGACAATCCCGAACTGGCTGAGGAAATCGAAAACAAGATTTACGAGGCCCTCAAGAAATAACGATTTCATGTACCTTTCATGTTTGAGAGCGGGCGCCCCAGGGATTGAGACGCCCGCTCGTATTTTAGTTCCGGAAGACTTATTCCAGTTCCGGAAATCTTCTTATAGTCCCGGAAGGCTCCTTCTTACTTTTTGGTGTCTTCTTCCGGCTTCTTGGCCTCTTCTTCGGTGAAGTCGTCGTTGCCGGTCTTGACCAGCAGGTTGTACCAGGCGACGAGTTTTCTCATGTCGGAGACGCGTACCCGGTCCCGGTCGTAGGAGGGCAGGATGTCGGCCATGAGGGTTTTCAAAGCCTCGTCGTCGGCTTTCTTGACATCCATGTCCACGGGAGCGCCGCTGTATTTTTCTTTCATCAGGGCCAGCACTTCGCGCAGGGGCTTTTCGCCCTCGTCGGTGTAGATGGCGATTTCGCCCAGCGAGACGACGCGGTCCTGGTTGTAGGAAGGCATGCGCTTGCCGTCGATGAGCGATTCGACAATGAGCATGTTCTTGCCCTGCGAAAGCAGTTTGTAAAGGCCGGGTTTGCCCGATATGGAAAGGATTTTCTTTAACATGGGGATGACTGTTTTAGCGGTTATACAATTTGTGAGATAATATGCTGGATTTGGGGCAGCAGGGCGGATTTCTCGTCGTTGCAGACCGTGTGGTCGGCCAGGCGGATGAGCTCCTCCTGCGGCAGTTGGCGCGCCATGCGCTGTCTGACAAGGGCGGGGGTCATGCCGGGGCGGCGCAGCACCCGCCGGAGGCGCAGGTCGTCGGGGGCCGTCACGGCAATGGTGACATCGAACGACAGTCCCAGACGGCTTTGGAAAAGGATGGCGCTTTCAAACACCACCCAGTCGGAGAGCTGTTTTTTACACCACGACAAAAAGTCGCGGGCCACGGCCGGGTGGGCCAGGGCATTGAGCTGCTCCAACTGCTCGGGATCATCAAATACCTTGGCAGCCAGGGCGGCGGTGTCGAGGTGTCCTTCGCGGTAGAGGTCGTTGCCGAAGTCGCGGCAAAGCGCTTCTTTGAGGACGGTATCTTCGTGGTAGAGCCTTTTCACTGCCTGGTCGGAATCATAGACGGGAAATCCCAGGGTCTGGAAAATCCTCGTGACGACAGATTTTCCGCTTCCGATACCTCCGGTGACAGCGATGGTTTTCATCCTAGTTGATTTCAATCAGGCAGTCGGCTTGTTGGGGACTGATCCTGATACGGCTGATGTGCGAGGGCACCCGGCTCAGGACGATGGGCTGCAGCTCTCCCGGATGCTCGGTGAGCCGCTCGTAGTCGATGCTCAGTTCAAAATCGTCGGCACTGATGGCGGCATATTGCGAGATGCCCACCAGGAACGAGACTTTGACGCGTGCCGGGAAGGTGCGCAACGTGATGCCGGCGGGCAGGTTACGGGCGACGACCGGCACTTCGAACGAGGCTTCGGTATAGGCCTCGACGGGAATGAACACTTCCACCTGCTGGGGACTGAAGCGGGCTCCGTCGATGCTTTTGAGCTGCAACATGGCCGTGGTCGTGTCGTTGAGGCCCTTGAAAACGGTGGCTACGGTTTCCACCCTCTGGAGCGTGTCCAGAATGGCATGGGGGGCAAACACCTTGACCGTGGGCGGGGAGAGCACTGCCTGGCCTGCCTGCATGTATTGGGGTGCCAGGTCGATGGCGGCATTGAGGCGGACAGGCACGTCGCGGCTTTCCTTCTCCACATAATAGACGCGCAGGCTGTCGGGCTGGATACGCAGGATCTGGGCCTCAGGCCTGAGCGTCTGTGACAGGACGTTTTCGTAGCGCGACAGGGGGATGCGGCCGACGCCTTCGGGCGTTTTCCAGCTCATCAGGTCGATTTCCAGAGGATGGCTCTTGCGCTGGAAATGATAGCCATAGAGATGCATGCCTTTGTCGCGGACCGTTACCTGGACACTTTGGATGAGCTCGCTGGTAATGGTCACGCTCTCGGGCAGGTCCCTGTACTTGACCGGATAGCTGATGACCGTCTCGTTGACGGTCTGGGAGTTCTCCAAAAACCAGAACAGGGTGGCGATGAACAAAAACAGCAGGAAGGTGAGGATTTCGCTCCTTTTGGCGCTCAGCAAAAAGCGGAGGGTTTTCCCGCTGTAGTGCCAGGCCCTTTTCCAAAAGCTGTTTTCTTTCATGACAGGGTTGTGGAAAAGTTATTTGACGGCTTTTTTCTCCTCTTTCTTGGGAGCGGGCTGGGTGGCGGCAAAGACGGCCGTTTTCTCAACACGGACCCGGACATTTTCGGAGATTTCGATGATGAAGGAGTCTTCCTTGACCTCGCGGATCTTGCCGTAGATACCGCCGTTGGTGATTACCTTGTCGCCCGGTTTGAGGGCGGCGCGGGCTTTTTCAACTTCTTTCTGCTTCTTGGTCTGCGGACGGATCATGAACAGCCAGATGACGGCAAAAATCAGGATCAGGGGCAACAGGCCGGTAATCATGCTGCCATTTCCGCCGGCGGCTTGGAGGAGAATGCTTAGAGTCATAGTTCCAATAGTTTATTAGTTCTTGAATAGTTTGTTTTCTTGCTTGAGTTGTTGGACGATGGTGTCGAGCGTACCGTTGATGAACAGGCCGCTCTTCTCGGTGCTGTAGACCTTGGCCAGGTCGATGTACTCGTTGAAGCTGACATTGAGCGGAATATCAGGGATATCGATGATTTCGGCCAGGGCAATCTGCAGGATGAGCAGATCCATCAGGGCCAGGCGTTCGAGCTCCCAGTTCTTGACCACCGACATGATGATGTCGCGGTATTGCGTCCCGTTGACGATGGCGTTGTGGAACAACTGCCGGGCGAAATCCCGGTCGCCTTCGTCCTTGAACATGGGCAGCAGTGGCTGATCGGCTCCCTGGCCTTCTTCAAACCGCTTGATGGTCTTGATGACAAAGGAGATGACGATGTCCAGGTCGTCGTTCCAGAAGATGCAGCGCTCTTCCAGGGCTTCGGCCAGCAGGTCGTTGTCGCTCAGGGTCTGCTTGAAGATCTTGCGCCACAGTTCCTTGTCGTCTTCGTAGGAGCAGGTGTCGGCAGCCATGTACTGCGTATAGGCCGGTGAGCCGGCAATCTGCTCGTACAACTGTTTGATGAGGCCTTCCTGCTGCGACCACGAGAGTCCGTGGTTGAAGGCAAAATGGTCCAGGTCGGTATTGGCGGCCAGCTGGGCGGCCAGGCGGTTGTCGATGAAACGGGTGTTGGGATGCTGCTCTTCGGGGCTGGGCAGGTATTTGTTTCGACCCAGTTCGATGCGTTCCGTGGCATAGCTCGTGATGGCCGGAACCAGCATCAGCAGGTAGTGATACAGTTCGTAGCTTTTATCCAGGCTGGCATTGAACTCTTTTTCTACGGCGCTGAGGTCCCTGTCGCTGTTCTGATAGTAGGCGTAGGCCATCTGCAGCACCTTGGAGCGGATAAGAACGCGGTTGATCATCTCTATGGTCAAAATTGGTCGTGCAAAGATAGCCATTTTTTTTCTGTAAGATGACGGCGCAATCATATTTTTGCAGTACTTTTGGCTTTGTTATCGGACAGGGGGGTCCGATGCCGTCATTATAAACCTAAACGTGTATGGAAATTAATAGTAATGAACTGTCAGACAAGAAAGAAATCATCTACAGCCAAACGGTAAAGGCGGGGAAGCGAATCTACTATATCGATGTAAAAAAGAGCCGCAACCAGGAACTGTTCCTCGCCCTGACCGAGAGCAAACGCATCTCGGCCTCCGAAGCCGCCCCGCAGGATGTCAGCTACGAGAAGCATAAGATTTTCCTTTATCAGGAAGACTTCGACCACTTCATGGCCGCCCTTCAGGATGCCATCTCCTATATCGACCGCAACGGCGGCTACGACCATTCCCGGGAAAAAGATAAGGGAAATTCGTGGGACAGCTTGGTTGATTGAAAGTTTTGTAGTACTTTTGCGCCGCTTTTCAGCCCGTGTGTGATGGGAGAATTTAAGCAGACAATTAAATTTTTGAGTAACACAAAACTATCAGTCAATGAAAACAATTGAATTGAACGCTGCTCCGAGAGCAGATTTCGGCAAGAAGGCCTCCAAGGGTATCCGCAAGAGCGGTTCCATCCCCTGTGTCATGTACGGAGGCAAGTATGGTGAAGACGAAGCCCTGCACTTCCAGATCAAGGAAGAAGACCTGCGCGGCCTGCTCTATACCCCCAATGTATATCTGATCAAACTCAGCCTCGAGGGCAAAACATACAAGGCCATCCTCAAGGAGGTCCAGTTCCATCCGGTCAAGGATACCCCCCTGCATCTGGATTTTCTCGAAGTCTTCGACGACAAGCCCATCGTTGTTGAGCTGCCTGTCAAGCTGAACGGTCTGGCTGCCGGTGTCCGCTCGGGTGGCAAGCTGAGCCTGGATATGCGCAAACTCCGCGTCAAAGGTCTCTACAAGGACGTTCCCGAATGCCTGAACATCGATGTCACTTCCCTGGAACTGGGCAAGACCATCCAGGTCGGTGGGCTGCATTTCGACAACCTGGAAATGATGAACGCCAAGAACGCCGTCGTCTGCGCTGTCAAGCTGACCCGTGCCGCCCGTGGTGCTGCTGACCAGGCAGAGGCTGAATAAATCAGAACATGAAATACCTGATTGTCGGGTTGGGGAATATCGGCGACGAATACAGCCATACCCGTCACAACATAGGTTTCGACATATTGGACGCTTTTGCGAAAGCGTCCAATGTTGTTTTTGCCAAAGCCCGTTACGGGGCCGTGGCCCGCTACAGCCTGAAGGGGCGGGAATTGGTCTTGCTCAAGCCTTCGACCTACATGAACTTGAGTGGCCAGGCGGTGCGCTATTGGCTGGCGAAGGAAAAGATCCCCCTCGAAAACCTGCTGGTCATCGTCGATGACATCGCCCTTCCTTTCGGCCAGTTCCGGCTGCGGGGCGAGGGCAGCAGCGCCGGTCACAACGGTCTGGGCAACATCGAGTTTGAACTCGACACCGAACAATACGCGCGGCTGCGTTTCGGCGTGGGCCACGATTTCGGACCGGGCCAGCAGGTGGACTATGTGCTGGGCCGTTGGCCCGAGGAGCAGCAGGCCCTGCTGCCGGAGCGATTCGAGGTGGCTGCGGAAATCATCAAGGCCTTCTGCCTGTCGGGCTTGGATTTCGCCATGAACCACTATAATAAAAAAGGTATCTGAATCCGTGGCTACTGAAGTGCGCATCGACAAGTGGCTCTGGGCGGTCCGTCTCTACAAGACCCGCACCATCGCCGCCGAGGCCTGCCGCAAAGGGCAGGTGAGTCTGAACGGGGTCAACCTGAAGCCTTCGCGCATGGTCAAAGTGGGGGAGGTGGTGAGCGTCAGAAAGGCTCCCATTACCTTGTCATTCAAAATATTACAGGCTATTGAAAACCGCGTCTCCGCCAAATTGGTGCCCGAGATGCTCGAGGATGTGACACCGCCAGAACAGTACGAGCTGCTGGAATTGTCCAAAATCAGCGGTTTCGTGGACCGCGCCCGGGGTACCGGCCGTCCCACCAAGAAGGAGCGCCGCGACCTGGATACCTTCCTCTCGGACGATTTTTTCGATATCGACGATTGACAGCCTTCTGGCTATTCCGCCGTCCGGCTGACCGCCATCGGGTGATCAAACAAAAGGCTGACACATCACAGTGTGCCAGCCTTTTTTGATGAGTTGTAGAGGGGGTTTATTCCACCGTGCCGAGCATTTCCTGGACGGTCACGCCCACGCCGATGAATTTCTCTCCGTAGTCTTTCTTGAACTGGCGGAAATAGGCCTTGTGGCCGACTGAGATGTTGAACCACACGCCATTGTACTGATAGAGGTACATGATGGTGGCCGAAGGCTTGTCGGTTGTGGGTGCCTCGGTGATCTCTTCGCCCAGTTCGTCGCCAGAGATGCCTTTGGCCTTGTACACCTTGTCACCGTCGGCGGCTTTCTTGACGGCTGCATAAACGGTCTGCAGATAGGTTTGCACCTTGGTTGCTGGAATGGCCGTGATGTCGCTGCCGGTGTAGAAGAACACTTCGTCTTTCATCGGATTGCTTTCGCTGCGGGGATCGGTTTTCAGTTCGCTCAGTTCAATGGCAAAGTCGGGAACCAGTTTGTCGCTTTCCAGGCCGGCAAAGGCAAATTTGTTGCCGATGGTGATGTTGTTTTTGCCGCCACCGTCGCCGTTACCGCCTTCGTTGCCGTTACCGCCTTCGTTGCTGTTGTTGCCACCGCACGACAGCAGCAACGCTGCGGTGGCCAGGAGTACTAATGCTTTTTTCATAATGTTGTAGGGTTATAGGGTTGTTGTGTTACACTTATTTATTCATTTGTTGTGTCGCCGCCAACTTCCAGGTCGAAATCCACGATTTTTTTCGACAGTTCGAAGTAGAGATAAGCGGCCGGATAGGGAGTGGACTCATACAGGGAGTACTCTGCATTCTGCGTCAGGGCGTACAGTTTTTCCTGAACCTCCTTTTCCTGCTTGAGGACAGGAAGCATTTCGGCCCGGCAGCAATCCATCGCGGCAGCCACGGCATTACGGTAGTTGGGAATATATTCCCCGTAGAAGGCTTTCATGGTGTTGATCCATCTGGTCTCCGCGGCTTTCAAGCGGGCTTCGGCCTCCTTTACCTGTTCGGCGGTGATGGCATCTTCTTCCATGGCCACAGCCTTGGCTATCTCGGCATGAATACTTTCGATGGTCTTCTGGTATTTTCTCTTGTAGAGTTCCATACCTTCGTTCATGGCGGAAGAAATTTTCCCGGAGGCTTCGTTTTGGAGACGGTAGGCCTTCTGAGCCAGTGCGCTCATCTCCTGTACCAGGGCCGCTTGTGTCTGACTGGCGGCACGTTTGCCTTTGTCGGCCTCCATTTTATTGGTTACGGATTCTCCCAGACCTGACTGCTGCATGAATTCCATGCGCTGCTGCTCGGTCATGTGCGACATGGCTTCGATGTCGCGGGTGGTCATGCCGCCCGTCTGGGCAGCCATCATCTTGTTGGCCAAGGCCATCTGCTCAGCTTCGCTCAGGTTGCCGCTCTGCATGCGGGCCAGGTCGGCCTGGCTCAGCCCCATGCCAGCCACCCGGTTTTTCATGACGCTCATGGCCAGTTTCTGGGCCTCGGCATCACTCATGCCGGCCACTTGTGCAGCGGTCAGGTTGGTGCCGCCGACTTTCGACGACATCGCCTTCTGCTGGAGCGAAGGAGCCAGCGTCTTTTGCTGCATTTCCTGAATCTGGTCGTTGGCCTCGTTCCATTTTTCCATGAACTCATTGAGAATGTCCGAGTCGGGCGCTTCGGTGCGGGTGGGGTCGTTGTGTTCCACCCAATGGTTGAGCAAAGCTGCCGTGGAAGGCAGGTCGGGCGTCAAACCCATGACGGCTTCGGGGGTCATCTGCGCCCGGGCCGGGAGAAGCAGCGAGAAAGCTGCCAAAACGAAGAATAGTCTTTTCATAGGATTTATTTTTTTACAAATTCCACACGTCGGTTTTTGGCACGTCCGGCTTCTGTCCCGTTGTCGGCAACAGGGACGCGCGAGCCCTTGCCCACAGCCTCCAGGCGGGCGCCGTCGATTCCCAGGCCGGTGAGCGCCTTGACAATGGTCTCGGCACGCTGCTGCGACAGGGGATCGTTGATTTCGTCGGAGCCCTGGTTGTCGGTATGGCCCTGCACTTCGAAGACCAGGTCGGGATGCATCTCCATGAATGCGGCCACATTCCTGATTTTCTCCATGGATTCCTGCTTGAGCGTGGCCTGGCCGGTATCAAAGAGGATGTCGTTGGTGATGAACTTGCCTGTTTCCTGGACGGATTTGCCGATGGCCGCCAGATTGCGCTCGTACAGGTCGATGCCGCCCCGGGCCAGGACCACGTTGCGCAGGTAGGTCAGGCCTTCATAGTCGAAGGGTACGTGGAAGCAAAACCAGAGGGGGCGTTGGACCTTGGGCAGGCTGATGATGCGCTTGCCGTCGGCAAAGACTTTCACGGCCCCTTGGTTGAACGAGACTGCCATATGGTGCCAGCCTTGCTTGAAAGGCAGTTTGATATTGGTGACTTCGGGATCCTCTTTCTTTCCGTCGTTGTGTTCGACATAGTTTCTGCCATCCTCGTCATTTTCGTCCGAGCATACGGCATGCACCAGCTCAAAGGCGTGGTCGCTTGGAGACAACGGGTTTTCGTCGCGCCCGATGTTGTTGTTGGCCAACAACAGTTTGAGGTCGTTCACTCCAACTTCTTCTTCCTTGTGTGTCCAATAATAGAAGTCGTACTCTATGGTGAATTCTCCGGGCAGGTAGGCCCCCTGCTGATTGATGAGCGGGGTGATGAGGCCGTTGTCGGTGATTTCCATCGCCTTGACACCCTCAAAAGTCCTGACAGCCGCCCTCCCGTCAAGCAGTTTCCATTTCGAAGGGGCTTTTCCTATGGACTCGGCCATGAGATTGTCTTGAAACATGATGGTGTCACCACGTTTGAACTCTGATAAAGTCACTGCCGTAGGATTCTGTGCGCTAACACTGCCTGTAGTGCCAGGTAGGGTAGTGACAAAAAGCAGGGACAGGACGGCCGTCAATACTTTGTTTTTCGTAGTCATTCTTCAGGTGTAAACTTGTGAGGTCTGTGACAAAAATACTCGGTTCTGTACGATGCTGTTCCACCCAAACAGGGGGAAATGTTGCGATAGCCATATGATTCTACCCGTTTGGGTGGTACGTGGGGAGAGGAATGACTATCTTTGTGGATGATATCTGAACGTTATGGTCATCATAAGACGAATGCTCTGTATTGTCCTGACAGCATCTTGCCTGTCTTTGTCGGCCTACAACGACCATCGCAACGTCGCGTGCGATTCGCTTGAGGCGCTTCTGGCAGGCAGCAACCCGCCCAAGGGGGAAGATAGGCTCAGCCTTTATGATGACCTGATGCGAGGCTATCTGCCCTATGACCCGGAGAAGGCGGCTGATTACGGCCATCAGGCCATTGCTCTGAGCTATAAGTTGAATAATCTGAGTATCAGGCAGTATGTGCTTCGCAATTTTGGACTTTTAAGTTATGGCCGGGAAGATTATGACGAGGCCCTCGGCTATTTCGACTGGGCCCTGGCCGTCACCGACACGATGGCTCATAGCCGGCGCTATACGGAAAAGAATATCGACGACGCCCGTTCGGCTCTCTATGGCAGCATCGCCAATGTGTACAACTTGCAAGGCAAGGACCATCTGGCCATCCACTACTACCAATTGGCGCTGCCCATTTTTGAAAAATACCGTTGGTTGGAAAGCCAGGCGGTGCTTCACTACAATATGGGCGAGCTTTACGGCTCGATGGGCAACATCGACGAATCGGAGCGCCACTTCCGAAAGACCGTGGCACTGGGCGAGTCCTCGGGTGATTCCCTGATGATGGCCATGGGCTGGAAGGGATTGTTGGGCATCTATGTGCAACAGTCCGACTATGAAAAGGCAAACGCTGCTGCCGACCGCTGTTATGCCTACTACCATGCCCACCGTGAAGAGGAGCCTCAGGAGTACCCTGTGGTGCTGTCTTGGCTGGTCCGACTAAGCATGATGTCCGGTCACGAGGATCTGGCGGCTGCCAGAGCTTATGCCCATGAGGCACTGTCGCTGGCAGAAGACCTGGCATTCGAGTACAGGAGCTCGGTCTTTGTCGCCTGCTGCGAACTGTCCATGGCCGAAGGGCATTGGCAGCAGGCACTGGACTACGGCTTGCGCAGCGTCCGGCCGGACTCTCTGGCTACAGAGGCCGATGCCGGCTGCTACAAGATGCTGGCTGAGATCTATGCCCAGTTGGGACAGAAAGAAAAGAGCCGGGAGTACATCGACAAGATGCACGATGTGATGGTACACTATGCGACTGATCACTACCAAAGCGGTCTTTCGCAGATGGAAGTGCTCTATGAGACACAAAAGAAGGAGGCGCGGATTGCCGTCCTTGGCAAGCAGCACCGTCTTCTGCAATGGCTGCTGGGAGTGACGGCTGTCGCCGTCCTGGCGCTCGTGGCCATCGTGGTGCTGCTCGTTGTGACACACCGAAGGAGGCGGAAGCTGCTTACGGCCCAGGTGGCCATGGCTACCGAAACGAAAGAACGGCACCTGCTGGCCCGCGACCTGCACGATGGCCTGGGCGGTATGCTGTCGCTGCTGAGGCTGAAGACAGAGCGGGGAGAGGAAACATTGCCGCTCATCGACAGCATCCACAAAGAACTGCGCCGCACGGCCCACCACCTCATGCCCGACGAGTTGCTTCGCAACGGCTTGTGTCCGGCTCTTCGCGATTTCGCCCTCAGCGTTCCGGGGGCGGAGTTCCAGTGCGACGGCGAGATCAAGCTTGACAAATACCGCGAACTGGTACTCTACCGCTGCGCCTACGAGTTGATGAACAATGCCATCAAACATGCCCGGCCGAGCCGCATCACCATCTGCCTGATGCAGGACAGTCGGCAGGTGACGCTCACAGTCGGTGACGACGGCTGCGGAATGGCCCCTTCCAGCGATCGGCCTGGCGAGGGGATGGGCCTGCAGAACATCCGGGAGCGCATCGCCCCTTATCACGGTCGGCTCGACATTGTCTCTGCTGCCGGCCGGGGAACCGACATCAACATCACGTTGCCATTATGAAAACAATGAAGTATCTGATAGACGTTTACATCGTCGATGATCATAATCTTTTGAGCGAGGGCCTGACCAATGTCATCAACGAGAGCCACGAAGCCCATGTCAGCAACACTTTCTCCACGCTGGCGGCCTGTCGCCCGGCACTCAAGGAACGTCAGCCCGATGTCCTGCTGCTCGATATTTCCCTGCCCGACGGCGACGGTGTTGAATTCTGCCGTGAAATCACCGCCAATTATCCCAAGGTGCGCATCCTGGCAGTCACCATCCACGATGAACTGTCGCTTATCCGACGGATGCTGGATGCCGGCGTCCATGGCTACCTGCTGAAGAGCGCAGCCAGCGACGAACTCCTGCAGGCCATTGTCACCGTGTGGAAGGGACAGCCGTATATCTCGCCGGCCGTGGCCGAAATCCTCAGCAACAGCGCCGACCGGCACATCGTCCTAAGTGATGTGGAGAAAAGCATCCTGCGACTGGTCTGCAACGGTTTGACCAATCCGGAAATAGCTGTAAATGTGAATCTTAGCACGGAAACCATCAATTGGTACCGCAAGCGGTTGCTATCGAAGTTCGGTGTGCGAAATACCGCCAGTCTGGTCAGGAAAGCGGTGGAAGAGAAGATGGTGTGAATTGACTGCCGGTTATGCCAGTTTCTGATAGACGGCGACATCCTGGTAGCAGCCGGCCTGGTGAAGCCAGGCTTTCAAAAGGCCGCTCCGCTCGAATCCGGCTTTTTCGAACAAGGCAATGCTGGCCGTGTTCTTGACGGCGATGTGGGCATAGAGGCTGTGCAGCTGCAGGAAGGTAAAAGCGTAGTCCATGAGCAGTTGGAGGGCTTCCTGCCCGTAGCCCTGCCGCTGGTGCTGGCGGTCGGTGACCAGCCCCACGCCGGCCCGGTGGTGGATGATGTCAAGGTCGAACAAATCGGCGATGCCTACGGGCACCTGGTCTGCCTTGCGCTCGACAATGAGCCGCAGTTCCTTGAGTTCGAAAACGGTCTGCTCGGTCGAAAGCTCGATGTATTGCTTGAGCGTGAAGCGCGACAGGGGAGCGGTGTTCACCCCGTCGGCCCAGAGTGCCGTGTCGTTCTCGATGCGGTAGAGGAAATCGAGGTCTTCGGGTTCGAGGGCCCGGAGACGGATGCGCTCCGATTCGAACAATCCATTCATGGCCGTTTGTCTATGAGTTCTTGGGAATGAAATCGTCGTCTTCGGCTTCCGCCTCGGCCACGCTTGAGGTTTCGTCCACGACTTCGGCCCGGGTGTTGCGGGGAATGAAGTCGTCGTCCTCGTCCATGACGGTGAAATTGCCCACCTTGCGGGCTTCCATTTCCTGGCGGGCGGCCTCGGCTTCGGCCTCGGGATCGTAGATCGTGCCGTCGGGGTTCAGCCCCGTCTCACGCAGCAACTGCATCTTGTTGGGCAGGATGAAGAAATAGAAGGCGGCTACCATGAGGAAGGCCATCCGGGCATTGGCCATGTCGGTGAAAATGGAGACGGCCAGCGTGAGCAGGGCCAGCACGACAAAGACGGTGAGCCGGATGATCTGTGCTTTGAAATAGCTGTCCAGCCTGTCTTCGGGAAAATCCATGCGGCGGATCTTGCGCAGATGGGCATTGAACCAGGCCAGGGAGGCCGGAATGCCGCACAGCAGGACCAGCAGGACAATGGTCTGGACCGTCATGCCGGTGCCGAAGGAAATGCCGCCCACACGGGGGATGATATGACGGTAGCGCAGGATGGCGATGGCTGCGACAACGATGGCTGAGATGATGAAACAGAGGCTGTATTGCCGGTGGATCTGTTTGATTTTTTCTTCCATAGACTATTTGGTGTTGTTGAAGGGTGTACGGTTCAGGATGGAGCGGCCCAGCGTCACTTCGTCGGCATATTCCAGTTCGTCACCTACGGCAATGCCCCGGGCAATGACCGAGATCTTGACGGGATAGGCCGACAGGCGGCGGAAGATATAAAAAGAGGTGGCATCGCCTTCGCTGGTGGCTGCCAGCGCCAGGATCACTTCCTTGATGCCGCCCCCTGCCACGCGCTCTACCAGGGAGTCGATCTCCAGGTCGGAGGGGCCGATGCCTTCCATGGGGGTGATCAGACCGCCCAGTACATGATACAGGCCGTTGTACTGGCGGGTGCCTTCGACGGCCATCACTTCCTTGACGTTCTCCACCACGCAGAGGGTCTCCTGGTCGCGGCGGGGATCGCTGCAAATCTGGCAGCGGTCGGTGTCGGAGATGTTGTGGCAGCACTCGCAGTACTTGATCTCCCTTTTGAGGCGGATGAGCGACGAGCACAGCTGCTCGACGTCGGCACTGTCCTGACGCAGCAGGTGCAGCACCAGCCGGAGGGCTGTTTTCTTGCCGATACCGGGCAATTTGGCGAAGGCTTGCACGGCATCTTCCAATAGGGCAGAGGGATAGGAATTATCCATGAAATAGCGAATGAACAAGCAAATATAGTGCAATTCTTCGTATCTTCGCATCGGATTAGGGGAAAAACAATGAGTGTATATCTGGTAGGCGGTTTGCTGCTGGCGTATTTCGGGCTGTTGATGCTGATTTCGTCGCTGCAGACCAACCGCCGCAAAAGCAACGAGGTCTTTTTCCTGGGCAGCCGTCGCTCGCCCTGGGTGGTGGTGGCCATCGGCATGGTGGGCGCCTCGCTCTCGGGCGTGACGTTTGTGTCGGTGCCGGGCATGGTGCGCAGCAGCGACATGCTCTACATGCAGACCGTCCTGGGCTTTTTCGTGGGCTATGTGCTGATTGCCGAGATTCTGCTGCCCACCTATTTCCGCCTGCGTTCGCCCAGCATCTACGCCTATCTCAATGAGCGGCTGGGCAAGTGCTCCTACAAGACGGGCGCCTCGTTTTTCCTGCTGTCCAAGACCATCGGGGCGGCTGCCCGGCTCTATGTGGTGGCCATCATCCTGCAGACTTTCTTTTTCGACCGCTGGCATGTGCCCTTTTGGGTCACGGTGAGCTGCATCATCGTGATGATCTGGCTCTATACGGCCCGCAGCGGCATCAAGACCATCGTCTGGACCGACATGCTGCAGACCTTCTTCCTGCTCACTGCCCTGGTGCTCATCATTGTCGGAGTGGTGCGCTCCCTGGGGGATTCTCCCGCCGAATGCTGGCAAACCCTGGTCGCCGATGAACATTTCCACTTGTTCGAGTTTCGCGACTGGCACAGCAAGCAGCATTTTGTCAAGCAGTTCCTGAGCGGTATCTTCATCGCCCTGGTGATGACTGGCCTGGATCAGGATATGATGCAGAAAAACCTGAGCATCAGCAATCTGAAGGATGCCAAAAGAAATATCTACAGCTATGGTTTCGCTTTCATCCCGGTCAATTTCCTGTTCCTGAGCCTGGGCGTGCTGCTGATTATCTTTGCCGCGCGCAACGGCTATGCGCTGCCTGAGGCCTCCGACAAGATCTTGCCCGTCTTCGCCACGCAGGGCTACCTGGGCGGGGCAGTGACCATCTTTTTCATGCTGGGCATCATCGCCGCGGCTTTCTCGAGTGCCGACTCGGCCCTGACGGCCCTGACCACCTCGCTGTGTGTCGATATCCTCGAACGTCCCGACGACAGCCGGCTGCGCCGTCGCATGCACGTGGTGATTTCGCTTTTTGTATTGGGTATCATCATGATATTCAAAATAGTGAACAGCGGCAGCCTGATCGATGCGCTCTATACCATCACGGGCTATACCTACGGCCCGCTGCTGGGACTGTTTGCTTTCGGTCTGACAACGCGCCGGCCGGTATGGGACAGGGCCACTCCCTGGATTGCCCTGGCATCGCCGCTGATCTGTGCCCTGATCCAGTATCTGAGCACCCGTTACCTGCATTATTCTTTCGGCTACGAGCTGCTGATGCTCAATGGCTTGCTCACCTTTGCCGCCTTGTGGGCAAGTGGGCGCCGTCAGTCTCGAACTCCGCATTTTGTCCGCCCATAAAACCTTGAACGATGGAAATCAAGTCTGCCAGTTTTGTCAAGAGTTATCCCGATGTCGCCCAGTGTCCTGCCGACGGCCGGCCCGAGTTTGCCTTTATCGGCCGCTCCAATGTGGGCAAGTCTTCGCTGATCAATATGCTGACCGGTCGAGAGGGCTTGGCCAAGACTTCATCGAAGCCCGGCAAAACATTGCTTATCAATCACTTTCTGATCAATGAGCAATGGTATATCGTGGATCTGCCCGGCTACGGCTATGCCCAGGTTTCCATCGCCCAGCGCGACAAACTCTACCGGATGATCACGCGCTATGTGCAGCAACGCGAGTCGCTCTATTGCCTGTTTGTGCTTATCGACAGCCGACTCAAACCGCAGCAGATCGACCTGGACTTCATCGATTTCCTGGGCGAGGAAGGGGTGCCCTTTGCGCTGGTGTTCACCAAAAGCGACAAGGTGTCGCAGGTGGAGCTCAAGAAGAATCTGGAGGTTTTCCAACAGAAAATGCAGGAAAGCTGGGAGCAGTTGCCCCCGTTTTTCCTCAGTTCGTCGGCCAAGAAGCGCGGGCGGGAGAAATTGCTCGACTACATCGGCTCGATTCTGGCCGCTGACAAGGCAGAGTAATCAGGCTTTTTTCCTTAAAAGCTGCAGGGGAGAGCGGTCCAGCCAGGGCTGGGGGTATTGGCTTATCCACCACCAGATCAGCACGGCCCCGACAACTCCGATAAAGGAGCCCACCGTGACATCAATGAGGAAGTGCTGCGACAGATAGATGCGCGAAAAGCCGCCCAGCAGGGCCAGCACCAGCCACAAAATTTTCAAGCAGGGATTTTTACTCAAAAGGGCCAGCGCCGTGAAGATGGCAAAGGCGCCCGTGGCATGCCCCGAGGGGAAGCTGTGGGTCGAGTGCAGATGCACGCCGTCCACTACATGCAGCTCGTAGACCAGGTCGCGGAAAAAGACGCTGGGACGCGGACTGTCGGTCCAGATGAGGCGCTTGCCCACCTGGGTGAGAAGCGAGGCGCCGATGGCCGCGCCCGTACAGGTGAAAAACGAGCGGTACGACCGGCACAGGGTCAAAAGGCAAAGCGGCACGATGACCACACCGCTGCCCAGCTCGGTGATCAGCTTGAAGCATCGGTCCCAAAAGGGAGTGTTCAATCGGTTGACGGCCATGTGCAGCGTGGCCCGGTCGTAGGTCATAAGCAGGGCGACGCACACCAGGAAGATAGTCAGATAGGGAATCAGATACCAACGGTTGCTTTTCAGAATCTCGCTTAGTTTCATATCAATAGGTTTTTTACCAGCCTGTTGCGACCAGTTCTTTTCCTAGCTGCCAGAGCCGTTGCCGGGCTGAAAGGTAGTCGGGATAGAGCTGCCCGACCAGCTGCCAGAACTGCTCGCTGTGGTTGTGGTGGACGGTATGGGCCAGCTCGTGGCAGACCACATAGCGGATGCATTCGGGATCGGCCATTATCAGACGCCACGAAAAGTTGAGGTGGTTGCGCGCATTGCACGAGCCCCAACGCGTGCGGGCCTGCGTGATGCTCGGACCACTGTAGCGGAGATGGTGCTGAGCGGCAATCTCGGCCGTCATTGCGGGCAGCACTTGCCGGGCCCTTTGACGGTAGAGCCCTGAGAGTTCTTCCCGTATGCGGCAGCTCAGCTCAGAGGGGGGCAGCGCCTGGCTTTCGGCCTGAAAACGAAGGGGCAGCAGCAGGTGTTGCCCATCGAAAGCGGCCCGGGCGACCGAGGCGGCTACCAGTGGATAATCCTGTCCTTCCAGCTTGCACGAAGAGCCTATTCCAATATCTTTGTGAGTGCTATTCGCTTTTGCTATCTTCCACTTTTCCAATGACTTGTCTATCCATGTCTGCTTGCTTTCCACGAAGCGTTCTATATAGCTTCGGCTCAACCCGTAGGGGCTGCGCACGAGCACCGATCCGTCGCTTTGTATGCTGATGGACAGGCTGCGGCGCAGGGAGCGGACGAGTCGGAAATCGTGCATGCTACAGGCGGGCTTTGAATGACAAGTCCAGTCCCTTGACCGAGTGGGTGAGTGCGCCGACAGAGATGTAATCGACGCCGCACTCGGCATACGAGCGCAGGGTGTCCAGCGTGATGCCACCCGAAGATTCGGTCTCATAGCGGCCGGCGATGCGCCGGACGGCTTCGCGGGTGAGGGCCGTGTCGAAATTGTCGAGCATGATGCGGTCCACACCGCCGCACTGCAAGACCTGTTCCAATTCGTCGAGGTTGCGTACCTCGATTTCGATCTTCATGCCCTCCTTGCCTTTGTCTTTGAGATACTGGCGGGCCCGGGTAATGGCCTGGGGGATGCCGCCGGCAAAGTCGATGTGGTTGTCCTTGAGCAGGATCATGTCGTAGAGGCCCACGCGGTGGTTGCTGCCGCCGCCCAGTACCACGGCTTCCTTGTCGAGCAGGCGCATGCCCGGGGTGGTCTTGCGTGTGTCGATGACGCGGGTCTTGAGCCCTTGCAGGCGCTCGACATATTTATGGGTGGTGGTGGCGATGCCGCTCATGTGCTGCATGATGTTGAGCATCAGGCGCTCGGTCTGCAGCAGGGAACGCACTTTGCCGCTGGTCTCAAAGACGATGTCGCCGGGTTTGACGGCGCTGCCGTCGGGGATGAAGACGGTGGTCTTGAGCCCGGGATCGAAGCAGCGGAACACTTCCAGGGCCACACGGACCCCGGCCACGATGCCGGCTTCCTTGACCAGGAGGATGGATTTGCCCTCGGCCTGCTCAGGGATGCAGCTGAGGGTGGTATGATCGCCGTCGCCGATATCCTCGGCCAGCGCGTTCTTGATGAATTCTTGCAGGTCGTACATGTGTGATGAAGGTTTACTGATGCTGTTCGCGCAGCAGGTCGTTGACAGTCTTGACAGGGTTGAAGGTCTCGATGGGTACTTCGACAAAAACGGTGTTCCAGTCGGACATGGCACCGTTCCACAGACCGGGCAGTTCGAGGGCCTTCAGCTCGCGGCCGCTCTTCGACTTGCTCGAGATGAAACCGGTGGCCGGATCGACATAGGCGGGCAGGTTGAATTTGCCTCCCTTGTAGTCTTTCAGGCTGCAAACCAGATCGACCGGGTTGAAATGGGTGCCGTTCTTGAACATGGCTGCCTTGGCCGGGTCGTTCTTGTCGATCTGCGAGCTCTCGAGGATCTGCAGTGCGACACAGCCGTCGCCGCCGCGCACCAGGAAGGGACCGCCGCCGGGTTCGCCCTCGTTGCGTACCATGCCGCACACGCGCATGGGGCGGTTGAGCTTGGATTTGACGTAGAGCGCCAGTTCGGAATCTTCCATGAGTTTGAGATCAGGCCGGCGGGTGCAGAGTTTCTGCTGCAGGAACTGCACCATCTCGATGAGCTGGGCATGGCTGTATTTGCCGCTGTCGAGCAGGGCCAGGTACTCGAAGGCCTGCTGCTGCAGGGTGGTGAGCAGGCCGGCCAGCAGTTTCTTGTAGTGGACGGTGGGGCCTTTGATGCGGTCGGGCACCACGTTGTCGATGTTCTTGATGAAGACAATGTCGGCATCCAGGTCGTTGAGGTTCTCGATCAGGGCGCCGTGGCCGCCGGGACGGAACAGCAGCTTGCCGCCGTCGCGGAAGGGCTGGTTCTGCTCATCGGCCGCAATGGTGTCGGTCGATGATTTCTGCTCGGAAAAACTGATATGCAGCTTGACACCGTATTTCTTTTCGATGAGGGGCTGCACGGCGGCCGTCTCCTGCTCGAAGAGCGCCCGGTGTTCGGGCGAGACGGTGAAGTGCAGATAGACCTGGTGGTCCTTGTCCTGGGTATAGAGGGCGCCTTCGACCATGTGCTCGGCGATGGCCTTGCGGTTGCCTTCGTCATATTGATGGAAGCGCAGCAGCCCCTTGGGCAGAGCACCGTAATTGAGGCCTTCGGGCAGGAGCAGGTTGCGCACAATCGTGCGGTAGGCGCCTTCATTGGCCAGTTCATCGAGGCTCTTGCCCTGGTTGCGCCGGCAGACGGCGTCGAGCTCGGGGCTGAAAGCAAAGCAGCGGCAATGGGCGGCAAATATCTTTTCGAAGTTGCTTTCGGGGGCTTCGTGGTCGCTGTCGAGCCAGGCGAACAGGTCTTTGAACATGCGGCTGGCCGCCCCGGAAGCCGGGACGAACTTGACCACTTTCTTGCCCGAATGCTGCAGGTAGTTGTCCCATTGCTGCAGCAGCGCCTCTTCTTCCTTGGGGGTGAAGGTCATGATGCTGCCGTCGGCGGTGCCGGCCGAAGCGGCGATGTCGAGCCACGGGAAGCCCTTCTCGAAACAGGCCAGCTGGTCGAGTACCTGGGCCGTGGTCATGCCCTTGGCCCTGATCTGTTGCAGATCGGCCGGGGAGAACCAGGTGGCAGCCTTGAGGATGCGGTCGGCCACCTGCTCGGGTGTGAGGCAGGAAGTATCGACCACCAGGTCGTAGTTGGACAGTTCGCGGTAGTCGATATCGTAGAATTTCCTATAGCGGCGGATCTCCGACTCCTGACGTTCGCGCAGGCTGTCGATGGTCTCCTGCAGGCTGGCCGTCGTGGGCTCGCCCGTGCGCTTGTGGTCGTTCATGACTCGCTCGGCGGCTATCTCGGGACGCACGGTCAGATAGACCTTGAAGGAGCTGGGTACGAAATGCCAGGCCAGGCGCGAATCCAGGATGTAGGTCTTGCTGCCGCTCTTGTCGGCTTCGATGTTGCGCAGGAAATCGTCGATGTATTTGTCCACATCGATGCTCGCTTCCGACATCTTGTTCATGTCGAGCGTGTTCATGCCTTTCTCGGCGGCCAGCTTGCGCTGGAGCGCACCGGTGGAGAAATACTCGTAGGGTTGTTTGTCGCAGATGATCCGGGCCACCGAGCTTTTGCCGCTGCCCAGGTCGCCGGTGATGGAAATATGTCTCATATCTCTGATTGGAATTATTTGTGCAAATATACGCCTCTTCGACCTAAGAACCAAAATTATTAGTACCTTTGCTTTAAATACGACACATATGGAAACCAGCGCGCGTGAACGACACAGCATATTGAGCCAATACCGTGAATTGTCTCGTCTGACCCGGGGCTATATCCTGCCCGAACATATCCGGGCCCTCAAGCAAATCTGGACCGAAGCCTTGCAATCGGAGCGGGTGGTGCGTCGGGTGCAGAAAGTGCATCCGCTGGAGCATTGCCTGTCGACGGCCCTGATCCTGGCCCGGGAGGCCGGCATGCGCCGTTCGTCGGTCATCAGCGCCATTCTCTACGACAACGATCTGTTGCAGGGCTTGTCCATGGAGCAGGCCGAACGGTGTTTCGGCCCGGCTACGGCCAACATCCTGCGCGGCCTGACCAAGGTGGGCGCGCTCTCGGGACACGACAAGGCGCTCGAGAATGAGCATTTCAAGAACTTGCTGCTGTCGTTTGCCCGGGACGGGAGGGCTATCATCATCCTCATTGCCGATTGCGTCGGCCGTATGCGCCGCCTGGACGACTATCCCGAAGCCCAGCAGGCCGAAATCGCCCACAGTGCCGGATTGCTGTATGCCCCCCTGGCTCATCGCATGGGGCTGTATGCCCTGAAGACCGAGTTGGAAGACCGCACCTTGAAATATACCCAGCCGGCCGTCTATGCCGAGATCACCCGCAAGCTGGCCGAGAGCAAGAGCGTGCGGGAAGTCTATATCGCGCGTTTCATCGAGCCGGTGCGCCGGCAGCTGGAGGCCGCCCTGGACGTGCCGTTCTCCATCAAGGGCCGCACCAAGTCGGTGCATTCCATCTGGAACAAGATCAAAAACAAGCAGATATCCTTCGAAGACATCTACGATATCTTTGCCATCCGCATCATCATCGATGCCCCGCTGCAGCGCGAGAAATCGCTCTGCTGGCACGCCTTCTCGATCGTGACCGACATGTACCAGTCCAACCCGGCCCGCACGCGCGACTGGCTGTCGATCCCCAAGTCGAACGGCTACGAGTCGCTGCACACCACCGTGCTGGGGCCTGAGGACAAATGGGTGGAGGTGCAGATCCGGACGGTCCGCATGGACGAGATCGCCGAGAAAGGTCTGGCGGCCCACTGGCGCTACAAGGGCATCAAGGGCGAGAAGGGGCTGGACGAGATGCTGACGCATATCCGCGAGGTCATCGAAAGCCAGTCGTCCGAATCCCGCACGATGGACGATTTCAAGATGGACCTCTACGACGACGAGATTTATGTCTTCTCGCCCAAGGGCGAATTGTACAAACTGCCGCAGGGCGCCACCGTGCTGGATTTTGCCTACAGCATCCACACCAGCCTGGGCAACCGCTGTGTCGGCGCCAAGGTCAACGAGCGCAACGTGCCCATCCGTTACAAGCTCAAGAGCGGCGACACGGTCGAGATCCAGACGGGGGCCAACCAGACGCCCAAGCAGGACTGGCTCAACTATGTGGTCACCAGCCGGGCACGCAACAAGATCAAGCAGACGCTCAAGGAGAACATGCAGAAGCTGGCCGAATTCGGCCGCGACAACCTGGTGCGCCGCCTCAAGAACCGCAAACAGGAGTTGGAGGAAGCCTATCTCATGCGGCTGGTCAAGCGCTTCAAGCGCAAGAATGTCACCGACTTCTTTGCCGAGATAGGGGAGGGCCGGCTCGACACCAACCAGGTGATCGAAGCCTATCTGGAGATGGTCGCCCAGGACAAGGGCCTCTCAGCGGTGGACAATCCTGCACTGTCGGCCAGCAATTTCGCCTTCGAACCAGGCGAGGAGCAGCGCAGCGGCACACGCGAGGATGTGCTGGTCATCGACCAGAACCTCAAAGGCCTGGACTTCAAGCTGGCCAAGTGCTGCCATCCCATCTATGGCGACGAGGTCTTCGGCTTTGTCTCGGTGACGGGCGGCATCAAGGTGCACCGCACCGACTGTCCCAACGCCCCGCAACTGCGCCAGCGCTACGGCTACCGTATGGTCCGCGCCCGTTGGGCCGGTCAGGCGAAAGACTCACAATACCAGGCCACGCTGCAGGTCATCGGCAAGGACGACATCGGCATCGTGACCAACATCACTTCGTTGATTTCCAAGGAGGGGGACATCAGCATGCGCAGCATCCGCATCGATTCCAACGACGGGTTGTTCTGCGGCTGGCTCACGGTGATGGTGCCGGGTTCCCGCCAATTGGACAACCTGATCAAGAAAATACAGACGGTGAAAGGGGTGAAGCAGGTGATCCGCTCCTGATTCCCGCGGGGCCGGTCTTAGAAAAACCAGATCAGGCTCACGCTCATGTTGCGGTTTTTCAGGCCGGAAAAAACATTGACATCCTGCTGGGTCCACCGGCTGAGCCGCTGCTTGAACTCGGAATAGCCGTAGTCGTATTTGGCCGTCAGCTGGATGGAGCCGCTTTCCAGCCCGCCGCCGAAGCCCAGACCGTAGTCGAACTCATGCAGCAGGCCTTCCGCACCGCTTTGGCTGACTTGGGCCACCACGTCCTTGATTTCGTTATACAACTCCTGATAATCAGTGCTTTTATCTGAAAGCAAGTACGAAACGTAGGGACCGCCGAAGACAAAGATGCGGCCCATGCCTCCCAGACGGAGCCCCATCTGCAGGTTGAGCGGCATCTCCACGTAGGCCGTATGCAGGGTGATCTGGTTGGGAATGTTTTTGCCCAGGACCAGCTTGATGTAGTTGAAAGTGGGATTGGTACCGTCGTTGTACACCTCGGCGCCCTTGGTGATGAACAGCATCTCGGGCTGGAAGGTGAAAAACTGGTTGAGGTTGAACTGGATGGCCAGGCCGCCCTGGTAGTTGAGGGCGTTCTGGACGCGATCGACAAATTCCCGGCCGCCTTCGAAGGCAGTGATGTTGGCACCTACCTTGAGGCCGGTGCGGACAAATTCAGTACCCCGTTTTTTCTTGCCGGCCGACAAAACGGGCAGGCAGACCAGCAGACAGCATATCAGGCAAAGCAGGCGTGTTCTTTTCATAATCGGGCAGTCGGGGCTGTGAAATATCAGTGCGAAGATACGGCAAATCGGGCATAAAAACAATATATCGTACGATTACAGAAATATTTCCGTATTGGTAAAGGAATTCTCCAGAATTATATGTAATTTCGCGCCTGTTTTTAAGCGCTTTTTTCCGTAGGAAAACAATATGCTCAACCATACATTATGACTAAACAAATCAACATCAAAAAAGGCTTGAATATCAACCTTCAAGGCGCAGCCGCCAAGGAAAGGGCCACGGCATCCTACACCCCCCTGTATGCCGTTTCGCCGATCGATTTCCACGGACTGCTGCCCAAGGTGGTGGTCAAGGAAGGCGATCCAGTCAAGGCAGGTACGCCGCTGGTCATCGACAAGAAATTTCCCGAGATCAATTTCGTCTCGCCCGTCAGTGGCGTGGTCAAATCGATCGTCCGGGGTGAGAAGCGCAAACTGCTCCACGTCGTCGTGGCAGCCGACACCAAGACCGAATATGTCACCTTCCCCAAGAGAAATCCGCTGGAGATGACCGGTGCCGAGGTCAAGGAAGCCTTGGCAACCGCCGGCCTTTGGCCCTTTATCAAGCGTCGTCCCTACGACCTGGTGGCCAATCCCGACGCCAAGCCCAAATCCATTTTTGTACAGGGTTTCGACTCAGCGCCCCTGGCGCCCGACTATGCCTTTGTCTTGAAAGGCCACGCTGCGGAAATCCAGACTGGTCTGGATGCCCTCACGCGTCTGACGGAAGGACAGGTCTACGTCTGCCTGCCTGCCGAAAATGCCGCCCCGGAGCTGGAAAAGGCCCAGCATGTTGAATTTGTCCGCCTCAAGGGCCCGCATCCCGCCGGCAATGTCGGCGTGGCCATCAACCATGTCGATCCCGTCAACAAGGGAGAAACTGTCTGGACGGTCAACGCCCTCGACCTGGTCTTCTTCGGCCGCCTGTTCAACCAGGGCATCGTCGATCTGACCCGTCTGGTGGCCCTCGCCGGTCCGGCCGTCTATCAGCCCGCCTACTACAGCTGCAAGCCGGGTATCGCCCTGTCGGCCCTGGTCGAAGGCAATGTCCACAAGGAAATCCCCCTGCGCTATATCAACGGCAACCCGCTTTCGGGCGAACGTGTCGAAAAGGACGGCTTCCTGGGCTTCTACAATTCCCAGGTCACCGTGCTGCACGAGGGGAGCGACGTACACGAGCTGCTGGGCTGGGTGATGCCCCGTCTGAACATGTTCAGCAACAGCCGTACCTATTTCTCCTTCCTCATCGACAAACTGATGCCCAAGCGTCAGTATGATGCCGACACCCGCGTGCTGGGCGGCGAGAGAGCCCTGATCATGTCGGGCGAATACGACAAGGTGTTCCCCATGGACATCCTGCCCGAACGGCTGGTACGCGCCTGCATCGTGAAGGATCTGGAAGATATGGAAGCCCTGGGTATCTACGAAGTGGCTCCCGAGGATTTTGCCCTCTGCGAATATGTCTGCACCTCCAAGATCGAGGTCCAGAAGGTGGTCCGCGAGGCGCTCGACCTGCTCAAGGCCGAGAACGGTGAAGATTAGTATTAACAATAAAACCATAAGACTTTGAAATCATTACGTAACTTGCTCGACAAAATCAAGCCGACCTTCTCGGAGGGCGGCCGTCTGTCGATGCTCAGGTCGGTCTTCGACGGCTTCGAGACCTTCCTATTCGTTCCCAACACGACTTCCAAGTCGGGAACGCACATCCATGACAGCGTGGATTCCAAGCGCGTCATGTTCTGGGTCGTCCTGGCCCTCGTTCCGGCCATGCTGATGGGTATGTACAATACCGGTTATCAGCACTACCTGGTCACCGGACAGTCGGTGGGCTTCTTCCAGACCTTCTTCTGGGGCCTGCTGGCCGTGCTGCCTTGCATCATCGTGTCGTATGTGGTGGGTCTGACCATCGAGTTTGCCGTGGCGCAGGCCAAGGGTGAGGAAATCCACGAAGGCTTCCTGGTGAGCGGTCTGCTGATTCCGCTCATCATGCCCGTCAACACCCCGCTGTGGATGGTGGCTGTAGCGACGGCCTTCTCGGTTGTCTTTGTCAAGGAAATCTTCGGCGGTACGGGTTTCAACGTGCTCAATGTGGCGCTGGGTGCCCGTATCTTCCTGTTCTTCTCCTATCCCTCCAAGATGTCGGGCGACAGCGTCTGGATCGCCGTGCGCGACTATTTCGGATTTGGCAAGGCACAGGCCACGGTCGACACTTTCACGGGTGCCACCCCGCTGGGCCAGGCCGCTGCCTCGGTGGGCGCCGACAGCATGACGCTGACCAACGCCGTGGGCGATCCGCTCTCCTGGTGGGATATGTTCCTGGGCCTGATCCCCGGTTCGATCGGTGAGACTTCGACCCTGGCCATTGTGCTGGGCGGTCTGTTCCTGATCTGCACGGGTGTGGCCAGCTGGAAGATTGTTGTATCGGTGTTCGGTGGCGGTGCCATCATGGCCTTGATCCTGAACGCTTTCGCTGTGAATCCCTACATGGCCATGCCTTTCTGGGAGCACTGGTGCCTGGGCGGTTTCGCCTTCGGAGCCTTCTTCATGGCCACCGATCCTGTGACGGCTGCCCGCACGGAGGCCGGCAAATGGATCTACGGCTTGCTCATCGGTATGCTGGCCATTCTCTACCGCGTCATCAACCCGGCCTATCCCGAAGGCATGATGCTGGCCATCCTGCTCATGAACATCTTCGCCAAGCTGATCGACTACTGTGTGGTACAGCGCAATATCAAGAAACGTATGAAACGGGCCCAGGTGGCCATTAAAAAATAAGGACCATGAACAAGAACGGTAATATCTACACCTTTATATATGCTTCGGTCATGGTCATCATCGTGGCCGCCGCCCTGGCTTTCGTCAACGGAAGTCTCAAGGACAAGCAGAAGAAAAATGTCGAGATCGACAAGATGTCGCAGATTCTGAAATCTGTCAAGATCAATTCGCCGCTCTCCGAGGCCGAAGCCCGCTATGGCGAGACCATCGTCGACTCCTACCTGATCGATGCCACGGGGCAGAAGGTCAGCGAGGATGCTGCCGAGACTTTCGCCCTGGACATGTCCAAGGAAGTTGCCAAGCCTGCCGCCGAACGCCGGCTGCCGGTCTATGAAGCCTCGATCGACGGACAGAAGAAATATATCATCCCGCTCTACGGCGCCGGTCTGTGGGGCCCGATCTGGGGCTATATCTCCCTGGACAGCGACGGCAACACGGTTTATGCCGCCACCTTCTCGCACGAGGGTGAGACTCCGGGTCTGGGTGCCGAGATCACCACGGCCAAATTCCAGGAGCAGTTCTCCGGCAAGCATGTCTTCCAGGAGCAACAGTTCCGCTCGCTGGCCGTGCTCAAAGCCGGTGCCAAGGCCGAAGGCCAGGACGCAGTGGATGCCATCTCGGGCGGTACGGTCACCAGCCGCGGCGTGGAGACCATGCTGTTTGACTGCCTGAGCGCCTACGAGGCATTCCTCAAGGGCCTGCAGGCCGCTCCTGCCACGGATGAGGCAGCAGAAAACAATGAAAACGAACAAGCTAATGTGGAGGAATAAACTATGAGCCCAGAAAGAAAAGATATTTTGTTTGGCCCGCTCAGCAAGAACAACCCCGTCATCGTCCTGGTACTGGGTATCTGCTCGGCCCTGGCCGTTACAGCACAGTTGAAGCCGGCCCTGGTCATGGGTGTTTCCGTGACGGTGGTCGTGGCCTTCTCCAATGTGATTATTTCCCTGTTGCGCAACACGATTCCTTCGCGTATCCGTATCATCGTCCAGCTGGTGGTCGTGGCAGCGCTCGTGATCATCGTCGAACAGATCCTCAAAGCCTATGCCTATGAAGTGTGGGGCCAGTTGTCGGTCTATATCGGCCTGATCATCACCAACTGTATTTTGATGGGCCGTCTGGAGGCTTTCGCCCTGGGCAACGGCCCGTTCGACTCTTTCCTCGACGGTATCGGCAACGGTCTGGGCTACACGGCCATCCTGGTCATCGTGGCCTTTTTCCGCGAGCTGCTGGGCAGTGGCGCCCTGCTGGGCTTCCACATCATCCCGCAGAGTTTCTACGATGCCGGCTATATGAACAACGGTCTGATGATCATGCCGCCGATGGCCCTGGTCGTGGTCGGCTGCATCATCTGGGTACACCGCAGTATGAACAAGGACCTGCAGGAAAAATAAACAACAAGCACTATGGAAACATTCAATCTGTTTATCAAGTCGATCTTTGTCGACAACATGATATTCGCATACTTCCTGGGTATGTGTTCCTATCTGGCAGTGTCCAAGACGGTCAAGACCTCCACGGGTCTAGGTATCGCCGTCACTTTCGTGCTGCTCATCACCGTGCCGGTCAACTACCTGCTCGACACCTATGTGTTGCGCGAAGGGGCGCTGACGTGGCTCAACGAAAGTTTTGCCTCGGTCGATCTGAGCTTCCTCAGCTTTATCCTCTTCATCGCCATCATCGCTTCGATGGTGCAGATTGTCGAGATGGTCGTCGAACGCTTCGCGCCGGCCCTGTATGCCCAGTTGGGTATCTTCCTGCCGCTGATTGCCGTGAACTGCGCCATCCTGGGCGCTTCGCTCTTCATGCAGCAGCGTAATTTCGCCAACGTGGGCCAGGCCACGGTCTATGGCCTGGGCTCGGGTCTGGGCTGGATGATGGCCATCGTCGCCCTGGCAGCCGTGCGCGAACATCTGAAGTATAACAAGATCCCCGCTCCACTCAAGGGGCTGGGTATCGCCTTTATCCTGACCGGCCTCATGGGCATGGCCTTCATGGGATTCATGGGTATTAAGTTTTAAGGAGGACAGGCGATATGATTTACATGGAAATTACTATGACTACGGTTGTTATATTGAGTATCATCCTATTTTTGTCCGTCACGCTGATCCTGGTGGCCCTGCTGCTCTTTGTCAAGAACAAGCTCACGCCGTCGGGCAATGTGAAGATCTCCATCAACGGCGAACAGGAAATCGAGACGCCCATGGGCGGCAGCCTGCTCTCGTCGCTGAGCAACAACGGCATCTTCCTGCCTTCGGCCTGCGGCGGCAAGGGTAGCTGCGGTATGTGCAAATGTCAGGTGCTGGAAGGTGCCGGCGAGATGCTGCCCACCGAAAAGGGCTTCTTCTCGCGTCAGCAACAGCAGAACAACTGGCATCTGGGTTGCCAGGTGAAGGTGCGCAGCGACATCAAGGTCAAAGTGCCTGAATCCGTGCTCGGTGTCAAGGAATGGGAATGCACCGTCCTGAGCAACAAGAACGTGGCTACCTTCATCAAGGAATTCATTGTCGAGCTGCCCAAGGGAGAGCACATGAACTTCGAGCCGGGTTCCTATGCCCAGATAAAGATTCCTGCCTACACGATGGATTACGACAAGGATATCGACAAGTCGCTCATCGGCGAGGAATACCTGCCTGCCTGGGAGAAATTCGGTCTGTTCACCCTCAAGTGCACCAACACCGTGCCCACCGTGCGCGCCTATTCGATGGCCAACTATCCGGCCGAGGGCGACCGCATCATGCTCACCGTCCGCATCGCCACGCCTCCTTTCAAGCCGAAAGAGCAGGGTCCGGGCTTCCAGAACGTGATGCCGGGTATCGCTTCTTCCTATATCTTCTCGCTCAAACCGGGCGACAAGGTCATCATGAGCGGCCCTTACGGAGAATTCCATCCGATCTACAACTCGACCCGCGAGATGATGTGGGTGGGCGGTGGCGCCGGCATGGCTCCGCTGCGTGCACAGATCATGCACCTGACGCACACCCTGCACACGACCAACCGCAAGATGTCGTATTTCTACGGTGCCCGCGCCCTGAACGAGGTCTTCTATCTGCAGGACTTCCTGGCCTTGGAAAAGGAGTTCCCCAATTTCTCCTTCCATCTGGCCCTGGACCGTCCCGATCCCGCTGCCGACGCCGCCGGCGTAAAATACACCCCGGGCTTTGTGCATCAGGTCATTTGGGAAACCTACCTCAAGGACCACGAGGAGCCCGAAGAAATCGAATACTACATGTGCGGCCCCGGCCCCATGTCGAAAGCTGTCATCAACATGCTCGACAACCTGGGTGTGGCCAAGGAAATGATCATGTACGACGATTTCGGCGGATAATCCCCGGCGGCCTTATCGAGGCTCTTTACCGACTTCTCCCTAAAGGGGGCTGTCGTCAGGATACAGAAAACCCCTGCAAGCTGGTGCCTGCAGGGGTTTTTGATTGGAACGGCGTCTTCAGTGGATTCTAAACAGAACTGTTACGGAGATTAGAATTCAAAAGCGATACCGACACCGGCCGTGACGCCGTAGGTGACATCGTACATGAATTCACCGGCAAAGGCCAGGTTGTCCAAGAACCAGTAGCGACCGCCCAGCAGCACGCCAAACGAGGCTTGCGTGTCGTTCGCGTGGTAGCCGATGCCGGTGGCCGAGGCCGACTGGATGGCGTAGGAATAATCGCGGAAGGTCGGGCCCAGGAACAAGCCGGTGTGCATCTCGAACAGGTCGGTGAAGTTGATGCCGTAGGTGACACGGGGCAGGATCGACAGATGGCTCTCCTGCGTGTTGTCGTAGTTGTTGTACTCGATGCGGTTGTAGTTGGCACCGATATAGGCCCCAACGGCGAAATGACCCACCCAGCAATCGTCAATCAGCACATAATCTCCGGTCAGATCCAGTCCGATACCCGGCCAGAGGGTCAGGTGAGTACCTCCGACGAAGGTACCCCTCGAAGTGGAAGGTTCGACGGCATAGGCTTGCGTTGTGGCGCACAGGGCGGCCAGCAGGCAGATCAGCGGTAAAAACAAGCGTTTCATATCGAGTCACTAAAGAGTTTTACTTTTTCATCCAGGCAATGACATCGCCCTTGACGACCTTGTCGCCCTGCTGCTTCTCGATGCCGGCGATGCGGCCTTTCATGAAGCTGGTCAAGTGGATCAGGCCGTGGGCGTTCTCAATGGCACAGAGCCACTCGCCCTCGTCATAGGCCTTGCCCTGGACAGGAGCGGCAGAGGTCTCGTTGTAGTCGAGTTCCCAGATGAGGCGGCCCGAGCAGGGAGCTTCGACGGCTTCGGCATCGGGATAGAGGATGGCCCGCTTGTCGGCGGCAGTGAAATGCTTCACGGGAGCGCCGCTGGCCTGGGCTTTTTCCATGCGTTCAAGCAAGTCTTTGTTGAACTGGGCCTTGGCCTGTCCCGACTTGAATTCACGATACTGCTTCTCGTGCATGGCGAATTCGAAGAGTTCTTCGTCGTCCTGACCGCGGTCCCAGCCGTTTTCTTCCATTTCCTTGATGAAGCGGGGCAGCTCGTCGGGGTAGAGGGCCTGCGGGTCGCCCGTGTAGAACTCGAATCCTTTTTCCTTGGCCAGCTCGACGATTTCGGGAGCCAGCGTGCCAGGCAGTTTGCCCGATTTGCCCAGGATCATGCCCCACATGGCCGGATCCATCCGGGTGAAGGGCTTCTCGTCCATGCTCTTGGAGAAGAGGTTCATCAAGGCGGCGTTCTTGACATACTGGCTGAAGGGCGTCACCAGACAGGGCGTGCCCAGCATCGGCCAGATGCGCTGTACTTCCTCGAAGAGTTCGACCAGCAGCTCGTCTTCACTGAGCGGCGGGAGACCACGTTTCTGGCGGTTGCCGTTGATGGCAGCGTGCACGCCCTTGAGGTCGGCCATCAGCGAACCCATCATGCCACCGGGCAGGCCGCAGCCTACCAGCAGGGAGGTCATCTTAGAGTTGCGCGGGTCGATCCAGTAGCCCAGGAAATCGTCGATGAAGCTCTGGGTGAGGCGACGGGCCTCCATATAGGCCTTCATGTTGATGTCGGGCACCAAAAAACCGGCGTCCTTGAGCATGGCCTGGATGGTGATGACGTCGGGATGGACCATACCCCACGACAGGGGCTCCATGGCTACGTCCAACACGTCGCCGCCGGCCTTGGCCACTTCGAGCATGCTGGCCACCGAGAAACCGGGGCCGGTGTGGCCGTGGTACTGGATGATGATATCGGGATGCTTTTCCTTGATGGCTTTGACAATGACGCCCAGCATGGCGGGACGGCCGATGCCGGCCATGTCCTTGAGGCAGATTTCCTGGGCGCCGCCCTCGATGAGCTGCTCAGCCAGATTGATGTAGTACTCGGCGTTATGCACCTTCGAATAGGTGATGCACATGGTGGCCTGGGCAATCATGCCGGCCTTTTTGGCCCACTTGATCGAAGGGATGATGTTGCGCGGGTCGTTCAAGCCGCAGAAGATACGGGTTATATCGACACCCTGGGCTTTCTTGACTTTGTACATGAGCTCGCGCACATCGGCGGGCACGGGGTTCATGCGCAGGGCGTTCAGGCCGCGGTCAAGCATATGGGTCTGGATGCCGGCCTCGTTGAAGGTTTTGGTAAAGGTGCGGACAGCCGTATTGGGGTTCTCGCCGTAGAGCAGGTTCACCTGTTCGGAAGCGCCGCCGTTGGTCTCCACGCGGGCGAAACAGCCCATGTCGACGATGACGGGGGCAATCTGGGCCAACTGGTCCTTACGAGGTACGTATTTACCGGACGACTGCCACATGTCTCTGTAAACGAGACTGAACTTGACTTCTTTTTTCATGTGTATAATGGTTGTATATACGTTGTATTGTTTCGAAGCAACAAAGATAGTGAATAATCCGGAGTAACAAAAAAGAAAGAGGCTCCTTCACAGAAGCCTCTTTCACCAATGTATAATTTCAAATTCAGGAAAGTTCCTTATGGCTTGTCAACCGATTAATTGACACGGGTATAATATTCTTCGTTATCGTTGTAACCGGTTTCTTTTCCGTTCGTCCACTCATAATGGGACGACAATACCAGGAAATCGTTGGTCAGACGGCTGACGGTCCTGGCGTTCTCCCAATACTCATCGGGAAGCGTATCCAGCTGGTCGGGGGTCATCAATTCACCGTAGTAGAGCAAGAGCTTGTTCTGCTTCAAGGACCAGACACCTTCTTCCACATGGGAATGGCCACCTCCTTCACCTCTGTTGTAATAACTGGCGCTGACGAAAGTGCCGTCACTGTTGAGTGTCAGTATCATGGTTTCGTGGGCGGGATACATGTCGGAAGACGTTTGACCGTTTTCCATACGGACATACTTGGAGTATAACAACTTCCAGGTCCCTGCGACATTGGTTTTGTTGATGGCTGCGTCAGCACCCTTGGGTTCCGGCAGGCGGGAGAAGTGGATGGTTTCGTCGGCCAGGAAGGTCTCTTCCTTGTACGTTTCTTTATCGTACATATACTGTTCGGCATTCTTGATGGTGATGACACCTTTGTCCTTGCCGTAGCTGACCACGGTGATCTCCATCTCGACGGGCACTTCCTTGTAGTTCCGGGCTTCGGGATCGTAGACCGACTGCGTGCCGTTGACGGTGATGACACCTTTCTTGAGGCTCCATACACCCAGCGTGTCACTTCCGTAGAGGATGACGTGTTTGTCCTTGGTGATGGTGACAATCACAGGGCTCTTGTCGTACAGCTCGTACTTCTCTTCATCGATGTCGGCAGCCGATACGATGATGGTGTCGGACATCCAGTTGCCATAGAGGTCGGATTCACTGATCTTGGCGCCGTCCTTGCCGCCTTCGCTACCATTGTCGTCGTTACATGCGGCAAAACCGAAGGCCATCATGGAAACAGCCAGGAAAGAATAGAATAATTTTTTCATTGTAGTGAGTAGTTAAAGTTGATAGTTATGAAATTTCTCTCGTTTTATCCTGCAAATATCGGTTTTTATCGGGAATATGCAATTCCTATATCGTCAAAAACCATTCTCATTTTTTCAAAAAACCGCGTCAATAGGGAGTTTTCGCTAGGCTTTGTTGTCTTGAAGAAGCTGATTCTCAGCCGAAACCAGCGTTTGTTGCCAGGCCATTGGCGAAAGGCCGGTTTCTTGTTTGAACAGGCGGTAGAAAGTGCTTTCGCTGGCAAAACCCGAGCTTTCGATGGCTTCCTGTATGGCCTGCTTGCCGCTGCTGTGTCGGGTCGAGGCCAGTTTTTCCTTGGCCAGGGCGAGGCGCTGCCGGTTGATGTAGGTCGAGAAATTGGTCTGGTATTCGTGATGGAGCAGTTGCGACAGGTAGGTGCGGTTGGTGCCCAGCATGGTTGCCAGGTCCTGTAAGGTGAGATCGGAATCGAGGTAGGGGCGTCGTTCCTCCATGAGGCGGTGGAAGCGCTCGCTCAGATTGTCGCTGCCGGTGCTGTCTTTGGCCGTCTGGGGTTTGTCGGCCGTGGGTTCGGCCTGCCGGCTGTCGCGGACACTCATCATGTCTTCGGCGATTGGCTCCAGCTGGGAGGCGATGTAGCCCAGCGACCACAGCAGGCAGGTCATGACCGCTGCCGCGATGATGACACTGTGATTGCCGGTGAGTCTTTCCCGGCCGATCAGGTTGAGTACGATGGAGGCGCAGGCCGTGATGGCAAACAGCCACAGCATCCGGTTGATGGGTTGCAGCCGGTAGCCCCGTTCGTCGCCATAGAAGTTGTCGAGTTCCTGGCGGAATCGGTAAATGAGTTGTTGGCCGCGGACGATGACATAGACCACTTCCAGGGCGAAACAGATTCGCACCAGCAGATAGACGGCCGTCTCCACCTGACTCCAGCCGGCCAGATGGGCAATCAGCTTCGATATGGGCAACAGCAGGGCAGGCAACAGCAGCCAGGTTTCCGAGCGGATGGGTTTGCCGGCCAGCCGGCGCAGATAGAACCAGAACAGGGGATAGACGCTCAGGTTGGCCATGAAATAGACCATGCGGACGTAGGGGTTGATGATGCCGGAAAAGTAGATCCAGTGGCAGGTATATAATATAAAGGCGGCGCCGTAGAAAAGGGCCAGGATCCTGTTTTGGAGCATGGCAACCCGTCGTGTGTCCGGTCGTTTGTGTTCGCGCGGCATCAGCCACTGCAAAGAAAAGAACACCAGCCAGGACAGCATGGCCAGCATGGGCAGCGATATGACGAGTGCGTAAAACATCCGGTGCGGAAAGACTTTGCTTTGCGAACAAAGGTAATGATTATTTCGGAATATCCGACGATTGTTTGTCGTAGTAGCGCGCGACAAGGGCACCGCTTATGTTGTGCCACACGCTGAACAGTGCGCCGGGAATGCTTGCCATGGGGTAGGCGGCAAAGTGCAGGGTGGCCAGCGAAGACGCCAGCCCCGAATTCTGCATGCCCACTTCGATGCTGATGGCCTTGCGTTTGGCCGGATCCAGCTTCATCGCGAGCCCTGTGAGATAGCCCAGCGCCAGTCCGCAGACATTGTGAAGCATCACCACCAGGATGATGACCATGCCTCCGGTAAGCAGTTTGTTTGCATTGGCCGAAATGATAATCAGGACAATGGTGCAGATGGTTATGGACGACAGTGCGGGCAGATAGGCCGTCGCCCTTTCCGTCAGGCCGGGCCAGAGACGCTTGACGGCAAGCCCCGCCACGATGGGCAGGATCACCACCCAGAGTATGCTCAGGAACATGGCCGCCACATCCACATCGACCGAATGCCCGGCCAGCAACAGCACCAGCAGGGGCGTGAGCAGCGGGGCCAGCAGGGTGGAGACACCCGTCATGCCCACCGACAGCGCCACATCGCCCTTGGCCAGGTATGTGATGACATTCGATGCCGTGCCGCCCGGGCAGCAGCCCACCAACACCACGCCCACCATGAGTGCCTCGTCCAGGCCGAATGCCCGCGACAGTGCCCAGGCAAGCAGCGGCATCACGGTAAACTGCGCCAGGCATCCCACCAGCACATCTCGCGGCCGGCTGAACACGACCTTGAAATCTTCCAACTTGAGCGTGAGGCCCATTCCGAACATGATCACCCCCAGCAGCGGGTTGATGACCGTGGGGCGGACGTGGTCGGAAACATGGGGAAACACCAGCCCGATGACTGCCGAGAGCAGCACCAGGACGCCCATGTACCGGGATATCAGTTGACAGGCTTTTTTCATTGCCGCAAAGATACGAAAAAAACGTCTTTTTCGGCCCTCTTACCGCAGGTAGGCTTGCCGCTGTTGTTCGGGAAACTTTTCGATGGCATAGCGCAGCATGGTGCGGGGCATCGACCGGTAGCGCCCCTGCAAATAGGCTTCCAGGGCGGCTTTGTCGCGTTTGCCGGCTTCGCGCAGCAGCCAGCCGACAGCCTTGTGGATGAGGTCGTGGGGATGGTTCAGGAGAATGTCTGCGATGGCGAAAGTGTCGTCCAGCTGTCCGCGACGGACAAAGGCCATGGTGCTGACCATGGCGATGCGTTTTTCCCAGAGCGTGCGGCCGTTGCGGGCCAGTTGGTAGAGCAGTGAGCGGTCCTTGTCAAGCAGCCATTCGCCCAGCAGGGCATAGCAACTCAGATCGACCAGGTCCCAATTGTTGATGCGGTCGGTATGAGCCAGATAGAAGTCGATGCAGGCCTGCTGCCGTGCCTTGTCCTTCTTCGAATGGGCAAACACTTGGATCAGCGAGAGCAGGGCGGCCAGACGGACTTCGTGGTACTGGCATGCGATGCACTCCTCCAAATCGTTGAAATCAAGCTCTTTCCAGCAGGCTTTGACCACCTCCCGCGTGACGGGTACCTTGATGCCCAGGAACTGGTCGCCGTAGCCATACTGGCCCGGCCCGGTCTTAAAGAACCGGGAGAGCCCTGCCACCTGTCCGGGGTCGGAGCGACGCAACATTTCCGAATACAAGAGATTCATCGCGCAAAGATACTTTTTTCTTGCCGTTCGGGGACTATTTCTGTTTTTCGGCCAGACGGATGAGCTTGTCGATGGCTTTGTCGAGCGACTCGGTGGGTTCGATGATGTTGTAGTCTTCCCAGAATTCGGGGTCTTTGAAATATTCCACGCTGTCGTAGAAGGCATCCTTGGCATCGAACGAATCGTGGCCTGTCAGGGGTACGGCATCTTCTGTCTGACGGCTCGTGACGGCCATCTCGCAGACGGCTGTAAACGAAGTGGAAAACAGCCGGCGCTTCCAGTCGCAGTTGAACCGCAGGGTGTTGCGCACATAGCTCAGGTACATTTTGCCCTGGTCTTCCTTGTACTGTACCAGACAAGACAGTTCCCGGGGCTTGAAACGGACACCGGCAGGCTTGCGTACCAACATGTTGCGGGTGGCCTTGCCGGCATCTCCCATGTCGAGCGACATCTCGATACGGGTGAAGGCCAGGCTTTCGCAGTCGATGTAGAAACGGCCGTGGTAGAGGGCATACTCGAGTGAGGCCGACGGGTAGAACTCCACCACGAACTGCGGACGGTCGCCGATCATGGCCGGGCCGCCCATGCGCATGCCGTAATTGTCCAACTCTTTGCTGTTGAGCAGGAAATCGATGTTCTTGACCAAATCCAGTTGTATGGCTTGCAACGGGCCGCCTGTGACTTTCAGGCTCAGTGTGTCGCCGTTTCTGCGGCTGAGCAGGCGACGCCCCTTGACGATGGCTGCCCGGTCCCGGCCGATGACGCCCCGGTAATAGGCTGTCTTGTACATATCGACCAGTCCTTCGGCTACATAGACGTAATGCTGCCGTTTCATGGCTGTCTCCCGGTAGAAGGCATGCGACAGGGAGGGGCGGTTCTCATAGTTGTCCGGAATACTGGCAATCGCTGCCTCGACCAGCGACCGCGGATCTCCCATCCAGACGATGACATCCTTCAGGACGATGTTGGCCGGCATCAGCGAAATATGCAGTTTTTGCGGCGGTTTGGCTGGAATCTCCACGATGGCTTTTTGGTAGCCCAGATAGGAAACTTTCAGGGTGGCGGGCAAGCTTTCTATCTTTAGGGAGAAGACACCGTTGTCGTTGGTGACCACCGTCACCCCTTCCAGGCTGTCGGTCACCAGGGCCATGGCCAGCGGGGCGCCTGTGACGGCGTCGAATACTTGTCCGTTGAGCACCACCTTTTGCGCCGACAGGCTGGCTGCGGCGGTCAGTAGCGCCACTGTCAGCAGCCTGGCCAGGTTGTGTTTCAGAAGGTACATGATAATCATGGATTTGCGTTCTCGGCAAAGATACTCCTTTTTTGATAAAACGAAAACCTTTATACCGCCGCCGGTCATTTCGCTTTAAAAAGAAAAGTGTTACATTTGTGGCGAGTCCAATTTGAAATGATATAGAGCAATGAAAACCGTTTTTTGTAAGATTGCCGGCATTCTTGCCGTCACAGTGTTGCTGGGCATGGGATGCTCGCGGGAAAGACACAACGCCGACTCTGAGAACTCCCCTTCGGAGACCATCGGGACAGAGCATCTGTCGGCCGTCAGTGTGGTGCTGAAGGGAAAGGCCGACCTCGCCAGCCCGGTGTCATCAGACCTCCAGGTGGGGTTCCAGTATTCCAAGTCGGCCGGCATTCTGCCTTCCAACTCGACAACTGTCGAGGCGACCGAGGCCGATGCACAGTACAACTACACGGCTCCAATCACAGGCCTTGAGCCGGCGACGACCTATTACTTCCGCAGTCTGATCCGCCAGGACGGTCTGGACACCTATGGCGAGACCAAGTGCTTCACCACCAAAGAAGTAGCTTCTATGCTGGAAATCCTGGAGGCCACATGTGTGGAAGACACATGCGCCACCCTGAATGCCCGTTTGGATCTGACCGATGTCTTGTTTGAAGATATCGCATACGGCTTCCTCTGGGGCACGGACGAATCGACTTTGGACCATGATTGCATATGCCCGGAGACAACGACCGACACCATCCAGGCGGTTTTGACAGGCCTTTCGCGCCAAACACAATACTGGTACAGGGCCTATGTAACACTCGATGGCCAGACCCTTAACGGAGGAGTCAGGACTTTCACTACAAAGCCTTATACTGCCGTGGCCGGAGAAGCGATCGATCTGGGATTGAGCGTCAAGTGGAGTTCGATGAATCTCGGTGCAACGTCTCCAGAAGGTTATGGGGGTTATTTCGCCTGGGGGGAGAATCTCCTTAAGGACTTATACAGTTGGGAAACTTATCAATGGTGCGATGGTTCATACGAAAAATTGACCAAGTATAATTACGACACTAATTATGGCACTGTCGATGACAAATCCGAACTGAAGGACTACGACTACGAAGACGATGTGGCAAGGCAGGCACTTGGAGGGCAGTGGCGAATTCCCACCTACGCAGAGTGGACCGAGCTTGTGAATGGTTGTACTTGGACCTGGACGACTCAGAATGGTGTGAACGGCAGATTGGTAACCAGCAATGCCAACGGAAACAGCATATTCCTTCCAGCCGCTGGTTGCTGGGAAGAGCACCACGGTCTCGGCAGTGTGGGGTACTTCGGCTGCTATTGGAGTTCTTCCATCTTTACGAACAACTCGGTCGGTCCATACAACGCAAGGTGCGTCTGGATCTCCCCTGACTTTGTAAAACTTACCAACACCCCTCGTTTCTACGGGATGTCAATCCGTCCTGTCTCAGAATAATGGATATTAAAATCGATGTGTGCAGCCTCCGGAGGCTGTACATTTAGGTTTTTATGCGTGTATGTGGCCGGGCTTGTTGCCGGTGTTTTTTCGTGGTTAAGATGTGGATGAAAAGGAAAGGTAATAGCTTGCTGGTATGGCTGGTTTTGTCGCTGGTGTTGCTTTCAACGGCCGCTTGCCGCCTGGTACGAAAGCCAGTAAATTGCTAACTTTGCATCAACCTAAATAGCATTTATGGATCGTTCCAAGCAAATCATCCGGACCAGTGTCGTCGGCATCGTGTCCAACGTCCTTCTGGCCGCCTTCAAGGCCCTGGTGGGTCTGCTGGCCCATTCCGTGGCCATCGTGCTGGATGCAGTAAACAACCTCAGTGACGCGCTTTCCAGTGTCATCACCATCATCGGCACCAAATTGTCGGTCAAGCCGGCCGACAGGAATCATCCTTTCGGCTACGGCCGCGTGGAGTATTTCACGGCCATCATCATTGCCGTCATCGTCCTGACCACCGGCATCACCTCGCTCATCGAGTCTGTCAAGAAGATCATCAATCCCACCCAGCCGGAATATACCACCGTCACGCTCGTCGTCATCATCGTGGCCATCGTGGCCAAACTGGCTCTGGGATGGTATGTGCGCCGTCAGGGTAAGAAGCTGGAAAGCGATGCCTTGATTGCCTCGGGCTCCGATGCGCTTTTTGACGCCATCATCACCCTGGCCACCCTGGTTTCGGCAGGTATCATGCTGCTTTGGAACGTGTCGATAGACGGCTATCTGGGTGCTTTGATCTCCCTGCTCATCATCAAGGCCGGCATAGAGATGCTCGCTTCGCCCATCAACCAACTGCTGGGTGCCCGCGCTTCGCAGGAGATGGTCCGTGAAATCAAGTCGGAGATTGCCTCCATGGAGGGTGTGCAAGGGGTTTTCGACATCATCTTGCACAGCTACGGCCCCAATTTGTCCATCGGCTCGCTTCATATCGGCGTGCCCGATACGATGACCGCGCATCAGATCCACGGGCTGACCCGGCATATTTCGGAGGTGATGATGGAGCGTCACGGCATCGTGATGACGGTGGGCGTGTATGCCAATGCCACGGGAGAGAACAAACCTGCCGAGCTACAAAGGACTGTGGTCCAAGCGCTGATGCGTCAGGAGCACGTGGTGCAGGTGCATGCTTTCTATGTCTATGACGATGGAAACCGCGTATCGGTGGATGTGGTCCCCGACATGACGGTCACCGACGACCAGGCCTTCACGCAAAGCCTGCTCAACGAACTGAAGCAAGTCCTTCCCGACCTGCAGTTCTCCATTATAATTGACCACAACTACAGCGATTGATTTTTCAGTTGCTTTTTGTCGGATTACACGTTATATTTGTGAATGCAATAAAAACATAAGCTATGGAAATCTATTACTATTGGTTGATTGCAGCGATCGTGCTGGTGATTGCTGAGATCGCGACAGCCGGTTTCGGCGTGATCTGCTTTGCCATCGGAGCCCTGGGCGCCGCCGTGGCCTCCTATTTCGATTTGTCATTTACCTGGCAGCTGGGCATTTTCGCCATTGTTTCGATGCTGGCCTTCATCTTTGTCCGTCCCTTTGTGCTGCGTCTGCTGGACAAGCGCTCGAAGGATGTGAAGACCAACGCCGATGCGCTGATCGGTCGCAAGGCCGTCGTCTCGGAGACTATCGATGCCGCTGCCCATACGGGCCGGGTGGCCGTCGACGGCGACGACTGGAAGGCCGTGTCGGAGGAGGGCCGTGTCATCGAAAAGGGTAGTGAAGTGACCATCGTCGGTCGCGACAGCCTCATTGTGACGGTCAAGTAGTCCTCCCTGCCAAATCATATATGAAATATTTATTAACCTTTTAATAATCAAAGAACTATGAGTACTATTGTATTGATTGTCCTGATCGCCCTGGTGGTCATTTACATCCTGAGCGGTATTAAAATCGTGTCGCAGTCGGAGACCATGATCGTCGAGCGGCTGGGTAAGTTCAACCGGACCATGACGGCTGGTATCAATGTCATCCTGCCAGTCATCGAGAAGGCCAAGGACACCATCGTGCGCCGCCAGAACGGCACCCTTTCGCGCAGCATCCACATCGACATGCGTGAACAGGTTTATGATTTTGACAAACAAAGCGTTATCACCAAAGATAATGTCATGACCGAGATCAACGCCCTGCTGTATTTCCAGATAGTCGATCCCGTCAAGGCGGTCTATGAGATCCAGAACCTGCCCATGGCTATCGAGAAGCTCACCCAGACCACGCTGCGTAACGTGGTGGGCGAGATGGAACTCGACGAGACGTTGACTTCGCGCGATACGATCAACTCCAAGCTGCGCACCGTCCTGGACGATGCCACCAACAAGTGGGGTGTCAAGGTGAACCGCGTCGAGTTGCAGGACATCACCCCGCCCGAGAGCATCCGTCGCACCATGGAACTGCAGATGCAGGCCGAACGCAACCGTCGTGCCGAGATCCTGAAGGCCGAAGGTGAAAAGCAGTCGCAGATCCTCAATTCGGAGGGTGAGAAGCAGGCCGAGATCAATGCCGCCGAGGCCGAGAAGCAGGCCAACATCCTGCGGGCCGAAGGTGAAGCCCAGGCCAAGGTGCTGCAGGCTGAGGCCGAAGCCCGTGCCATCCGTCAGATCACCGAGGCAGTGAGCAACCACAAGGGGGCCGATCCGGTCAACTACCTGCTGGCTGTCAAGTATGTCGAGGCGCTGAAGGAAGTGGCCGGCGGACAGCAGAACAAGACCGTCTACCTGCCTTACGAGGCCTCCAACCTGCTGGGCTCCCTGGCAGGCATCAAAGATCTGTTCAACAAATGATCCCTGCGGCCCAGACAGAGGGAAAAACAAGGGGGTGGCTGAATTTCTCAGTCACCCCTTTTTTATTGCCCGACAGGATTGCCCGACCGAATCCCGGGAGAAAGCTTGTCGCTGCTTTTCCGTTTCCTGCCGATGAAATTTTCCGACGGTCAGCACCCTATTGGAACAGCAACTCGAGCCAGCGTTCCAGTTCGGCGGTCCAGGCGGCCTTGTAGGGGAAGCTGTCGTTGAAACCCCAACCATGACCGCCCGTGGGATAGATGTGCAGGGCGGCGGGCACTCCCTTGGCGTTCAAGGCCTGGAAATACTCGATGCTGCCCGGGAGTCGTCTGTCGTCGGCCGAACATAGAATAAATGCCGGCGGTGTCTGGGCACTGACGTGCTTCACGTTGTCGTACCAGTCAATCTGATTCTGGGTGGGTTGCTCACCGATGGTCTTGTCGGCTATTCTTCTGGGCGGGTAGAACAGGATCTGAAAATCGGGCCGGTCGGAGGTGGTCCGTGCCCGGCGGTCGTGGGTCAGGCCGCTGGCCGTGAAATGCGTGGCGGCATAGGCAGCCAGGTGGCCGCCGGCCGAAGCTCCCATCACACCCACCTTGCCAGGATCGCCGCCCCATTGCGGGGCATAGCGGCGCATCAGCAGGATGGCCTGCTGGATGTCTTCGGTGGGCACTTCCATGTGGCCGTTGGGCATACGGTACTTGAGTACGGCCAGCGTGATGCCCAGACTGTTGAGCCAGGGCGCCATATCTATCCCTTCGTGGTAAATGGACAAGTGAAGGTATCCGCCGCCGGGGCAGGAGAGAATGACAATGCCGTTGGGATTTTCCGCCGGGTAAATATAGATCATAGGATGGGTGACATTGCTTACACTTCCATTGCCCATCACGGTTTCAACACCCGTCAGTCCGCTGTCGTGCGGAGCACCTTCGGGCCATACTTCCAGTTCTACCGGCGCTTTCTGCGCCATGGCTGCCGTCGTCATAGCGGCGGCCAGGCCAATCATCATCAGATGTTTCAGCATAAACAATCTATTTTTAAGTGGTTAATCTCCGTAAGTGATTATCTGGTTAGTCCTTGATGCATATCTGATCATGTTGAGCAGCAGCTGGCGGCCCACAGCGTCGGCCTTGTTGCCCTCGTTGGTGTTGAAGGTGCCCATCGACTCGTTCATGCCGTCCAGATCGACCGCCTGGTCATAGGCCTTGATGCCTTGCAGGCAGGAGGGGATGTCGAGCGTCGAAAGCAGTATGCGTCCCCTGCCGGCGGGAATCTCCGTCAGGGCGGAATAGACCTCCTTGCGGTGGTCGGACACACAGCCCACGATGACACTTCCGTTCATTTCGCGCAGTCCCAGCCGGCGACGGTTGTAGGCGGCGAAGCACTGGTATTCCCAGTTGAACACACAATCTTGCGGCAGGCCTTCCAGCACCGGATGCCGCCGGCAGAAGAAATTGCCGCCGTACCACGATTTGCCCAGGACCTTGCTGCCGCGATAGTCGAGCACTTCCTTGTCGCAGAGCAGTTCGGCCCAGCGTTCGGGATTATCGACAATGACCAGCGTGTGGCCCGTATAGACCCATTCCAGGATGTCGCTGTAGCCGCTGCCGAACTGTGTAGGCTCGAAGGCGCCGACCACCATCCAGTCGCCCTGCGGACGGCCCCGGTGATAGGGCTGCAGGTCGATGCCCAGACGCTTGAGATAGCGGGCAATCATGCCCGAAGTGTCGGCCACCAGGCCCCGTCCACGGATGCCCTCGGCATTCATCCTCACGGCAAAAATGTCGTCGCTGCCGGTCGTGACCGTATGGCCGCCTTGCTGTAGGACGGCTTCGACGCGGATGTAGCCGGCTTCTGTCACAGGCAGCCGCCAGCCGCAAAACAGGTTCTCGCCATAGACCGTGCCGCCGCTGACACGTACCTTGGAACGGTAGGCGGCCAGAATCCGGCCCTTGGCGTCTTTAGCCTTCAGCTCCAGCCAGGCCGGCCCCTTGATGTTCTTTTCGTTGACGATATAGACATCGACCGTCGTGGTGTCACCCACGGCCAGCACCTTGTGGTTGAGCTTGACAGCCAGGTAGAGCGGCCGGTTGTAGCGGGCAATCAGCTGCGGGTCGCCCTTCAGATGGCGATAGTTGTCCACGATGCCCGAATGGTTTTCCAGCTTCATCGATTCCCAGCCGTTCACGGCATAGGCATCGACTGTGTTGCTGATGCGGATATTCTCCATGACACGACCCTGATAATAATAGGCCACGTTGCCCATCCGGCGGGTGAGGCTGTCCACGCAGGGGAAGGCCTGGCTGAAACCACGCTCTTTGAGAAAACGGTCGTAGGCATCGTACCAGGCCAGATAGTCCTGAGCTTCCCAGCCGGAGATACGGCCGCTCTGCAATATCTCGTCGCGGATCAGCTGCAGACGGGGCGGAGTGCCTATGGCCCCTTCCTCGCCCCAATAGACAATCTCGGGCTTGTTGTCGGAAAAACGCAGGTAGTTGTCCTTGCCCTGGTAGATGTTGTCGTGATAGACGCCCGGTCCGCCGGCATGATGGTTGTCCCACCAGCCGATGTTGTAGAAGGTGGTGTCGTTGGGCATCAGATGCAGCTTGAAATGGTCGTCCGGCTCATTCTCCGGATTCTTGCCGTTGCAGGAATTGTAGGTGAGGATGCGCGACGGGTCGAGCCGGTGGGCCGCCAACATCTGCCGGCGGTCTTCGGCCTGCGGGCTGGCGCCGCGCTCGTTGTGCAGATTGTAGATGACCAACGAAGGATGCGAACGGTCGCGGCGGATCATGCGAAACAGTTTCTCGTTGCGAAAACCGAAATAGAAACGGGTGTACGACGTGCCGTCGTTGAAACGGCCGGCCGAATACTGGTTGCCGCCCGGCTCCTCAAAATAGAGCAGGCCCAGGGAGTCGGCCGCCTCCAGCACATCGCTGTTGCCGATGGTGCGATGGAAATTGAGCATGTTCATGCCCAGCGCCTTGGCGTCCTCCACCTGCCGGCGGGCCAGTTCCCGACCGGGGGTGATGCCGTTGTCGGGCCAGAAGCTCCACGAAATGGCCGTCATGAGCACGATGCGCCGACCGTTCAGGTAAAACTGTCGGTCGCCCTTGACCGAGCGCACCTCCAGCCAGCGGAAGCCGAAACGCTGGCAGACCTGGTCACGGCCCATACGGACACTCAGCTCATAGAGATCGGGCGTTTCGGGACTCCACAGCCGGGCCTGGGGCAAACGTAGTTCGACGGTCCTGGCCACCGTGCCGGGCTGCCCCGAGGCCCAAGCCTGATTTTCCGTGTCGGACTGGCCCAGGACAGTCTGTGCCGACCAGACTACAGCCGATTTGCCCCGCTCGCGCAGTTCCAGCTGAACGGTCTTGTCGCCCTGGGCGACAGCCTCGATATGAATCTTGACTTTTCTCGGATCGGGAGTGTTCTCGACAAAGACATCCCTGATATACTGTCTTTCCGTAGCCTTGAGCGCCACCCGGCCGGTGAGTCCGCCGAAGCCGTGGGTGGGGTTGACCAGATAGTCGCCCCAGTTGTAGCACTGCGAGTCCTTCCAGTTGAAATTACCGTTGGGATCGGTGATGCGGACGGCTATCTCGCAAACCTCACCAGGACGGACAAAGGGAGTCACGTCAATCTCGAAGGGCGTGCTGTTGACCAGATCGTAGCCTGCCAGCCGGCGGTTCACAAATATCTCGGCCCGGAAACGCACCGATTGGAAGTCGAGCGTGATGCGCTTGCCTTGCCAGTCGGCCGGCACCCCGACCCGGGTACGAAACCAGGACACACCCACATAGTTGCCCGTCACGCCGTAGCTCTGGCCGTTCCAGCCCCAGAGTTCGCCTTCGACCGTGGCCGGCAGGTGGACGCCCGTCTTGTCGGGGTGGTCGAGCAATTGCCAGCCACCGCTGGGCAGGTTGACCGGCAGCCGGTTCAGATCGACAGGCGGCAGAAAAAGCTCGTCATCGACCCATTGGGCTTCCCGGTCGAGCGTGATGCTCCAGTCCAGATCGGACAAATCCATGACGCTGCGCTGGGCAGCAACAGGCAGGATGGCGGCCAGCAGGCCGGCCAATAACATAGAAATCTTCTTCATAGGCGGTTCCTTTTCCCGGACTTCCCTTATGGGGGCCGTCCGTTGCAAAGTTAAGACAATGCCCGATATTTTGCAGGCCTTTGCCCGGATTTATCATTTTATTCTTTACCTTTGACCTTCGGTTTTTGTCGTACCTCAGCCTAAGAAAATCCATCGCAGGATATGAAGCAGTGGGATTACCTCATCGTCGGTTCCGGATTGTATGGCGCCACTTTTGCCTACCGGGCCCGCCAGGCCGGCAGGCGTTGCCTGGTCATAGACAAACGCCCCCACCTGGGTGGCAATGTCTATTGCGAGAAGGTGGCGGGCATCAATGTGCACAAGTACGGTGCCCATATCTTCCATACCTCCGACAAGCGGGTGTGGGACTTCGTCAATTCGCTGGTGCCCTTCAACCGCTACACCAATTCGCCCCTGGCCAACTACAAGGGACGCCTCTACAACCTGCCCTTCAACATGAACACCTTCTGCCAGATGTGGGGTGTCACCGACCCTGCCGCTGCGCAGGCCAAACTGGAGGCGCAGAAAGCCGAGGCGGTGGCCGCGCTCAAGGGCCGTGAACCGGCCAATCTCGAAGAGCAGGCTTTGACGCTGGTGGGCCGTGATATCTACGAGACGCTCATCAAGGAATACACCGAAAAGCAGTGGGGCCGCAAGTGTTGCGACCTGCCCGCTTTCATCATCAAGCGGCTTCCTGTCCGTATGGTCTTCGACAACAATTATTTCGACGACAAATACCAGGGCATTCCCGTAGGCGGCTACAACAAGCTGACAGAAGGCCTGCTGGAAGGCGTCGAGACACGCCTGGACACCGATTTCTTCCACGACCGGGCCTATTGGGAAAGCGTGGCGGAAAAGATTGTCTTCACGGGCCAGTTGGACGAGTTCTACGATTATTGCCTGGGACGGCTCGACTGGCGCACGGTCACGTTTGAAACACGCATAGAGGATACCCCCAACTACCAGGGCAATGCCGTGGTCAACTATACTTCGCACGACGAGCCCTACACGCGGATCATCGAACACAAGCATTTCGAGATGTTCGGCCGCGAGGTGTACGACTGCCCCCAGACGGTGGTTTCCGAAGAATACAGCCGCGAATATCGGCCGGGCATGGAGCCCTGCTATCCTGTGAACGATGCCCGCAACAATGCCCTGGCCGACCGCTATCGCGAAATGGCCGCCAGGGAGGCGCGTGTCGTTTTCGGCGGCCGCCTGGCTGAATACAAATATTACGACATGGCTCCCATTGTGGAGAAAGTGCTGAACCTGAATAATATCTGACGATATGGACAAAGTATTGACCATCGTGGTTCCCACCTACAACATGGAAAGGTTTCTGGACAAATGCCTCTCATCCCTGGTCCTTGACGAGGCTGAACAGATGCTGTTGTACGAAGTGTTGGTGGTGATCGACGGGGCCACCGATAGCAGCGAAGCCATCGCCAGGGGCTACGAAGAGCGGTTTCCCGATACTTTTCAGGTGATCGCCAAGGAGAACGGCGGTCACGGCAGCTGCTGCAACAGGGGGCTGCGCGAGGCAAAGGGCAAGTACATCCATTTCCTCGACTCCGACGACTGGTTCGATGCCGAGTTTGCCGACTACCTCAGGCAGCTGGCCTCGCTCGACGTGGATGTGGTGCAGACCCGGCGGGTGGACGAATTCTCCGACCGGGGTGTGACCAAAGTACATCGCTACGACATCGCCTACGGCCAATGCTGCCAGCTGGCCGATTTCGACTTCAATCGCGTGGACAAGTCGTTCTTCTCGATTCACGAGAGCACGTTCCGCACGGCATTGCTCAGAGACAACCATATCGTCTTTCTGGAAGGCTGCAGCTACGACGACACCATCTTCCGGGTGGCTCCTTTTCCCGGTGCCAAGACCCTGTGCGTGATGGACGTCTGCCTCTACCACTACCTGCAGGGCCGTCCGGGCCAGTCGGTGGCCCGCGATGTCAAGCGCCGCAAACTGGGCCAGTTGGAGCGGAACATCTTCCAATTGCTCGACTATGTGGCCGCCATGGATGCCGCCGCCCTGCCCGAAAACGTGGCCGGTTTCCTGCATCGTGTCTTTACAGACCACGCCAACCGGATCCTGAGAAACTATATCAAGGTGAAGACCCCGACGCGCCGGCAGGATGTCATGCGCTGTTACCAGGCCCTTTGCCAGAGCGGCTACCGCCCATGGATCGCCGGCAGCCATTACTTCGAATCGTTCGACAGGAATCATTCTTCGTGGAAGCTTTCCTGCCGATTCGCCTATTACGATGGCCTCGAGGCCCTGTATCGTTTGTTTCATCCATTCCATTGATTATGAATAAGAAGAAAGTTGCATTGGTGTTGGCCAGCGGCGGCCCCCGGGGCTTTGCCTTTATCGGAGCCATCGAAGAGTTGCAGTCGCGCGGCTATGAAATCACCTCGGTGGCCGGGGCTTCGGCCGGTGCCCTGGTGGGCGGCATCTTTGCAGCCGGCGGCCTGGATGTTTTCAAGGAATGGCTCTATGGGCTGGATCCGGTCAAGGTGGTGCGCCTGATGGATTTCTCCTTGAGCCGCAACTACCTGGTCAAGGGCGACAAGGTGATCAACGCCATCAAAAAACGGGTGCCCAATGTCAATATCGAGGACCTGGCGATTCCTTTCACGGCCGTGGCCACCGACCTGCACACGGGCGAGGAGGTGATCCTGCGCGACGGGCCGCTGTTCGATGCCATCCGTGCTTCGATATCGATCCCTTCGATGTTCCGTCCTGTCAAATGGAAGGGCCATACGCTGGTCGACGGCGGCATGGCCAACACCTTCCCCCTGAACCGCGTGGCCCGCACCGAAGGAGATATCCTGGTGGGCTTCAATGTGAACCAGATCGACGCCGAGGAGATCGGCGACTTTTTGGAGACGCGCCAGGCCTATGAAGACAACGAGGAGGCTATCCGCGAAGAAGCCCTCACGCTGCTCAAGGACACCCTGGCGGGCGAGCGCCGTGAGATCCTGCGCCGGGTGCGCCAGGCCAGTGTGCGTGGCACCATGCTTTTCAAGGAACAGCGCGAAACCAGCCAGCAGATGAAACAGCTCCTGTCCGACAGCCGCCGCAGCAAGCTGCCCATCGATGCCGACAGCAACTATTTCTCCATCCTGCAGCGCAGTTTCGGCATCATGAACCACACCATCGCCCGCATGGGCATCGAACTGTGTCCGCCCGACGTGCTCGTGAGCCTGCCTTTCGACTCCTATCACGGGGTCTATGGCTATTCCCACGCCGAGGAGATCGCCGCCGTGGGCCGCCAGCTCACCGCCAAGGCCCTGGACCGCTATGAAGCGTCGCAGGCGGCCTCGCAGCAGGCTTCCCGTTGAGTCGTCGGCTGCCCGACAGGGGAGACTTCCCGTTGAGTCGTCGGCCGCCCGGCATCAATTTTTGGGGCGATTATTTTTGTGATTGGATAAAATGCTGTATTTTTGCCCCATCGAAAAGAAAAGATGATCAAGAACGACAAACATCACGGCCATCACCATATCCAACGTCAGTAAACGGTGGTCTGTTGTCGTATGAACATAATAAGGGGACTTGCCGTTACAAGCAGGTCCCCTTTTTAAATAATAGAACTATGTTGAGAATTGCCATTCAAGGAAAAGGCCGTCTGTACGAAGACACGATGGCCCTGTTGCAGGAAGCGAACGTCAAGATCGATGCCGGAAAACGCATTTTGCTGGTGCCTGCCAAGAATTTCCCGCTGGAGATACTGTTCCTGCGCGACGACGACATCCCCCAGTCGGTGGCTTCGGGGGTGGCCGATGCCGGTATCGTCGGCGAGAACGAATATGTCGAACGCGAAGAAGCCGCCGACATCGCCCAGCGCCTGGGATTCAGCCGCTGCCGCCTGTCGCTGGCCATCCCCAAGGACGAGGACTACACCGGAGTGGAGTGGTTCCAGGGCAAGAAGATCGCCACATCCTATCCCAATATCCTGCGCAATTTCCTCAAGAAGAACAACGTCAAGGCCGAGATCCACGTCATCACCGGTTCGGTCGAGATCGCCCCGGGCATCGGCCTGGCCGACGGCATCTTCGACATCGTCAGCTCGGGCAGCACGCTGGTCACCAATCGCCTCAAGGAGGTGGAAGTGGTGATGCAGTCGGAAGCCCTGCTCATCGTCAATCCCGACATCGATGCCGAAAAACGGGCCATCCTCGAGGAATTGATGTTCCGTTTCAACGCCATCCGCGAGGCCGAAGGCAAGAAATACATCATGCTCAACATCCAGAACGACAAGATCCAGGACGTCTGCGCCCTGTTGCCCGGCATGGAATCGCCCACGGTGACGCCCCTGGCCGAAAGCGGCTGGTCGTCGGTCCACTCGGTGGTCGAGGAAAAGCGTTTCTGGGAAATCATCGCCCAGCTCAAGGCCATCGGTGCCAAGGGTATTCTGGTGCTGCCCATCGAAAAGATGGTGCTCTAAATCGATAGACAATGAAGATTTACCAATATCCCGCCAAGAGTGAATGGCCCTCGTTGATGCGCCGCCCGGTCAGCGACCGGACCGCCCTGTACGGCACGGTGTCGGCCATCCTCGACGATGTGCGCCGTCGCGGCGACGAGGCAGTCAAGGAATATACCCGCAAATTTGACGGGGTGGAGAAGGCCTGTCTACGGGTGTCGGCTGCCGATATCCAGGCTGCTGCTGCACAGGTGCCTGATTCGCTCAAGCAGGCCATCGCCCGGGCCAAACAAAACATTGAAGCCTTCCACCAGGCCCAGCGTCACGAACTGCCCCGCGTGGAGACCATGCCCGGCGTGACATGCTGGCAAAAGGCCCTGCCCATCGAAAAGGTGGGTCTGTACATCCCTGGTGGCACGGCGCCGCTGTTCTCGACCGTCCTGATGCTGGCCGTTCCCGCCCGCCTGGCCGGTTGTCGCGAGATTGTGCTCTGTTCGCCGGCCGACCGTCGGACCGGGCAGATCCATCCGGCCGTGCTCTATACGGCCCAGGTCTGCGGTATCGACAAGGTCTTTTCCATCGGCGGGGTGCAGGCCATCGCCGCCATGGCCTACGGCACGGAATCAGTGCCCCAAGTCTATAAGATCTTCGGCCCCGGCAACCAGTATGTGATGGCCGCCAAACAGCTTGTCAGCATGGAAGACACCGCCATCGACATGCCCGCCGGCCCCTCCGAGGTGGAAGTGCTGGCCGACGAGACGGCCTCGGTGCCCTTTGTGGCCGCCGACCTTTTGTCGCAAGCCGAACACGGCCCCGACAGCCAGGTGCTGCTGGTGACCGATTCACCGGCGCTGGCCCAGGCCGTCATGGACGAGACACAGCGTCAATGCGAGGCCCTGCCGCGTCATGAGATTGCGGCAAAAGCATTGGAAAACAGCCGCATCATCGTCTTGAAAAACCGTCGGGACATGATGGACTTCACCAACGAATATGCGCCTGAACACCTGATCATTTCCACCGGCGACTACGCTGAGCTGGCCGGCCAGGTGCGCAACGCCGGTTCGGTTTTCCTGGGCAATTATGCGCCCGAGAGCGCCGGCGACTATGCTTCGGGCACCAACCACACGCTGCCCACCAAGGGCTATGCCAAGGCCTACAGCGGCGTGAGCCTCGACAGTTTCCTCAAGAAGACCACCTTCCAGGAAATTACCCCCGCAGGGCTGCAGCAGATAGGCGGCATCATCGAGGAAATGGCCGCCAACGAGCAGCTCTTCGCCCACAAGAATGCCGTGAGCCTCAGGCTGGCATCGTTGGAATCCGATTCCGGCAGTGGCAATCCCGCCGGTGGCAAAACTTCCAATCCCGCCTGCGGTAAATAGTCAATGCTATGGAACTCAGTAAACTGATACGAAAGAATATCGCTTCGCTGGCGCCTTATTCCTGCGCCCGCAACGAGTTTGAAGGGGAGGCCCGGGTATTTCTCGATGCCAACGAGAACCCCTACAACGAGCCCTTCAACCGCTATCCCGACCCCCTACAGCGCGACTTGAAGCGCCGCATCGCCGAGATCAAGGGCGTGCGCCCCGGACAGATCTTCCTGGGCAACGGCAGCGACGAATCCATCGACCTGGCCTTCCGCGCTTTCTGCGAGCCCAGGGTGGACAACGTAGTGGCCATCGCACCCACCTACGGCATGTACCAGGTATGCGCCGACATCAACGATGTGGAATACCGCAAGGTACTGCTCGATGAAAACTACAGTTTCCGGGCCGAATCGTTGCTGGCCGCCTGCGATGAGCACACCAAACTCATATTTGTCTGCTCGCCCAACAATCCCACGGGCAATGCCATGCCTTTTGAGGAGATTATTAAGCTGCTGGAACAGTTCGAGAGGCTGGTGGTCGTCGATGAAGCCTACATCGACTTCTCGTCGCAGCCCTCGCTGCTGACCCGGCTCGACGACTATCCCAATTTGTTGGTATTCCAGACCTTCTCCAAGGCCTGGGGCAGTGCCGGTTTGCGGCTGGGCCTGGCTTTTGCCAGCGAGGAAATCATTGCTATCTACAACAAGATCAAATATCCCTACAATATCAATGTCCTGACGCAACAGCAGATGCTGGAGCATTTGCAGACACCCAGCCAGGTGCGAGCCTGGGTGGCCATCCTGCTCGACGAGCGTGCCCGCCTGGAGGCCGGCCTACGGCAGCTCAAGGTCGTGCAGCACATCTATCCCAGCGATGCCAATTTCCTGCTGGTCAGGGTGGACGACCCCGTGGGCCTCTACCATCGGCTGGTCGGGGAGGGCATCATCGTGCGCAACCGCCACGGGGTGCGCCTTTGCGAAGGCTGTCTGCGCATTACCGTAGGCACGCCGCGCGAGAACGACATCCTGCTGGATACTTTGAAACGATGGGAAAAGTAGCGCGGCCATTTAATTGACTTTGTCGGAAAACAGAATAAAGAACCAAGATATGAGTACTCCCAAGAGAGTTTTGTTTGTCGATCGTGACGGCACGCTCATTGTCGAGCCGCAGCCCACTTTGCAGGTCGATACCCTCGAGCAGCTCGAACTGCTGCCCGGCGTGGTGCGCAACCTCTATTTCCTGCGCCAGCACCTCGATTTCGAGCTGGTGATGGTGAGCAACCAGGATGCCCTGGGCACCGAAGCCTATCCGCAGGCGCATTTCGATGCGGTGCAGGATAAACTGCTCACGTTGCTCGGCAACGAGGGGATCACTTTCGATGCCATCTACATCGACAAGAGCCGCGAGGAAGACCATGCCCCCACGCGCAAGCCCGGCACAGCCATGCTCACCGCCTATATGGACGGCAGCTATGACCTGGCTGGCAGCTTTGTCATCGGTGACAGGGCCACCGATGTGCGCCTTGCCCAAAACCTGGGCTGTCGCGCCATCCTGCTCAACAGCGACAAAACGTTGCTCACTCAGCACCATTTGAGCCTGCCAGAAGGCTCCGTACAAGTGGATACCTGGGACCGGGCCTGCGAATGGCTCTTTGCCGGCGAACGCCGTGCCAGCGTGCACCGGGTGAGCAAGGAAACCGATGTCTTTGTCGAACTCGACCTCGACGGCCAACCGGTGCGTTTGGGCCCAGATGCTTCCGAAACAGCCGCTGGCACGAACATCGACACCGGCCTGAAGTTTTTCGACCACATGCTCGAGCAAATAGGCCGTCATTCGGGAATGTCGCTGACCATCGTCACCCGGGGCGATCTGCAAGTCGATGAGCACCACACCATCGAAGATACGGCCATCGCTCTGGGCGAGGCCCTGCGCCAGGCCCTGGGCAGCAAGCGCGGCATCGAACGCTACGGTTTCTGCCTGCCCATGGACGACTCGCTGTGCTCTTTGGCCCTGGATTTCGGCGGCCGTGCGTGGCTGGTCTGGGATGTCAAGTTCCAGCGCGAATACGTGGGCGACGTGCCGACCGAGATGTTTATGCATTTCTTCAAATCGCTCAGCGATGCCGCCCAGATGAATCTGAATATCAAGGCCGAAGGCGACAACGACCATCATCGTGCGGAGGCCATTTTCAAAGCCTTGGCCCGCGCACTGAAAATGGCAGTCCGTCGCGACATCTATCACTACGAACTGCCCTCGACCAAGGGAATGCTTTAAAAATAGCCATAAATGGGGATAGACCAGACACCGGCGATACCATACCTTTGCGATATGGCAAACGAATTGAGTCCTTCGATGAAGATGGCCGAGCTCCTGGAAGGGAACCCGTCGTTGCTGGGCGTGTTCACGCGCATGGGCTTCACCTTCGGCTATGGCGATGCCACAGTGGCCGAGGTCTGCCGCGACGCCGACATCGACCCAGGCACCTTCCTGCTCATCAGCCGGATCTATTCTCAGGATTCCTACCGGCCTTCGAAAGAAGAACTCCAGGAGGCCGACCGCTCGGTCATCGTCAAGTACCTGAGCCTTTCGCACACCCACTACATGAATGTGGCCATGAAGGACCTGGCCGCCAGCCTGGGTCGGATGATGGCCCTGTGCCCCGACGAGACGCAGCGTGTCATTTGGAAATTCTTTGCCGATTTCAAGGAAGAACTACAGAAGCATTTCGATTTCGAGGAAGCGTATGTGTTTCCCCATGTCGATGGCTGTCAGGCTGTTATCTCGGAAGAGGACCATTCCGGGGTGGAGGAGACCCTGGAAGATCTCAAGAGCCTGGTCATGAACCATCTGCCGGCCAGTGCCGACCAGCAGGAAGCCTATCGCGTCTTGTCGGTGATCAATTCCCTGCAGGACGATATCCACAAGCACATCCTCCTGGAGGAAACCGTTCTGGAAGGCCGCAAGGAGAACAAACCCGAAGACAACACGCTCTCGGCCCGCGAAAAAGAGATCCTGGTCTGTGTGGCCAAAGGTATGATAAACAAGGAAATCGCCGACCAGCTCAACATCTCCATCCACACGGTCATCAGCCATCGCAAAAACATCACCCACAAGACGGGCATCAAGACCGTGGCCGGCCTCACCGTCTATGCCCTCCTGAACCACCTGCTCGATATCGAGTAGTCCTCTTTTTTCTCTCCAACTGAAAAATTTTTCCCCCCAAAAAACTAGGGGAGCGATGATCCTGGTGGGGGAGTCGCCGGGCTGCTCCGGGCGGTGGTGTGGGCGGATGCGCGCTCTCGGGCTACTGCGAGTGCCTCCGGCTCCTGTCACGGCGAACTCGGCCTTTTTAGTCCCCTTCGGGGCCTAACGCGCCTCAAACATGCGCCGTTCCGGGCGGAGCCTCCCGGCACTCTCCGTTTGACGCCCTGACGCCAATGCTCCCGCCCATCACCAACCACCCTGCGCTGACGCCCGGAGCCTTGCGGCTATGTGTGTATTCGGGAAATTAACTGCAACAACTGCAACGCTGCAACGCTCGCCTGTCTTTTACTGATTTTGGTTGACAGTTTTCTGTTCTTTTACTGATATGGTTGTCACTTGTTTTCCTAGGCAGGTTGACATATTGTCTTTTACTGAAAGAGGATTTGGAACTTGCCGTTTTGACCGAAATAAATACGAAAAACCTTTTTTTCTTTTACGCAGAAAAACTAAATTTGCCTCCGAACAGCAAAGTGTAACCGCCCCTGTCGAAAACCATCTCTATCGGCGAGGCATAATTGTTTCTGACGATGAAAACATTACTACGTTTTTTGTTTGTGGCTTCGGCCATGCTTTTGGCTTTTTCTGGTTGCAAAGAAGATAAAGAGGAACTCGTTGGCACGGGAGTGAAGACCCTGGATGCCAAGGATGTTACTGGATCCAAGGCCCTGCTTTGCGGTTTAATCAATGCCCCTGACCCGGTGGCGATGGATTTCGAGTTTGGATTCGAGATATCGACAGACCCCGGTTTCACCACCGAATCCACATCAAAAGTACGCCCCCAATACTACAACGAAAACCATGAGTTCAGCTATCAGCTGGAACACCTCATGCCCGCCACCACCTACTATTATCGCGCCTACATGATCAATCAAATGATGTTGTATCATGGCCAGGTCAAGTCCTTTACAACAAATCCTTGTCCTGACGGCGCTGTGGATTTAGGCCTGAGTGTATACTGGTCGACCTGTAACCTTAGCGAATCGGGTTTGGTCAATTCTCCAGAAGTATATGGCGATTACTTTGCTTGGGGAGAAACCTGTAGCAAGTTGGATGTGCCATATAGTTGGTCGAGTTACAAATGGTGTAACGGATCATACACCTCACTTACCAAATATAACACCAACAGTTCCTATGGAACAGTCGACAATAAAACCACTCTTGATTCCGAAGATGATGTGGCTCATGTGATACTCGGCGGCAGTTGGCGTATGCCGACCTTTGCTGAGTGGACAGAACTTCGGGAAAAATGCTCTTGGACATGGACTAGCAATTACAATGGTACAGGAGTCGCAGGAAGAATAGTAACCAGCAATGTCGAGGGTTATAAGGATAAGAGCATCTTTCTTCCCGCCGCTGGTCGCCGGTACGACACCAATCTCTACCTTGCGGGGTCCAACGGCTTCTACTGGTCTTCTTCCCTCTATACGGGCAACCCGTACAGCGCGTGGTACGTTTACTTCTATTCCGACAGTGTCCTCGGGGGCAGCGGCAACCGTTACGGCGGGCTCTCAGTCCGTCCTGTTTCAAAATAAGCCAGCCAGGCTTAATCCCCCCCAAGTGGCGCCCGGCCGAGGGTATAAAACCGTCAGCCGAAACCAGGAAAAGACAGTAGTACACTGGGCGTTACAGTTGTTACAGTTGTTACAGTTGTTTTCGACCTAATTTTGGCTGAAAATCTGAATTTTGGCCAAAACAATAAAAATAAGTTTTATATTTATATATATTATATATATAAATATAAGGTTTCGGCTTGGGTATTGGAATACCCTGAACCGAACTGTAACAACTGTAACAACTGTAACATTTTCCGACTGGAGAATCGGAAAATCGGATCGGATCGGGACAGAATCGAGTCGGACGAAAAATTTTTCAAAAAATTTTTTGCCCGTCAACAGGGACTTTGCGCTATGTTTTGGCGTCCGACTGAAGAATCGGACAGGGCGGAATTTGCCGATTCGGGAATCGGATTCTTGCTTTGCGGCCAGTTAGGAGGATATTCCTCCCGGCCAACCCTTAACCTTATCAATTATCATGAGCGTACACGAGATTTACTACCAGAACCGGGCCAAGATGATGCGGCCCGTTACGAGTCGTGAGCAGTATCTGGCCCTGCGCGACAGTGAGCAGCAAAAACGCCTCCTTGCTGCCGTGCGCGGGGGCGATACCAAGGCCAAGACACGGCTGCTGCAGATGAACTATTCCTGCCTGCCGGGGGCGGACGGCGCCCTGAAAGGCTGCCGCACCCCTTCGCGATCGGTGGGCATGGACATCGACCTGAAAGCCCCCGACAACCTGAGCCCCGAGGAGCGCCAGGCCTGGCTCGACCAGGAGATGGCGCGTGTGCCCGAGCGGGTGCTGTCGCTCAAAGACGAGCTGGGGCTGCTCCTGCTGGAGCGCTCGGCCACCAAGGGCTATCACCTGGTGTTCCGCCGCCGCACAGAGCTGTCGCAGGAGGAAAACCTGCGCTGGGCCAGCTCGCTGCTGGGCGTGGCTTTCGACGGCGGGGCCAAGGACATCACCCGGGTGTTTTTCACCACCACAGCCGGCAAGGGCGAACTGCTGTTCCTCGACGATGAATTGTTTGACAATGCCCCGGTGGAGAGTGGCGCTCCCAAGCGCGAAACCGGAGCTGAAAACAGTTTACCGCCGACGGCAGTCCCCGCCCCGGTGGAGGCCGGCGACCGAAGTGCAAAAGGTGGCGCGCTGCGGAGCGAGCCTTTGAACTACCAGGGCATTGCCTACAGCGACATCATCGACAAGTACTGGGAACTGTTCAACGGCGGCAAGACCCCGTCGGAGGGCGACCGCAATGCGCTCACCTTCGAGCTGGCCCTGGCCCTGCGCTGCATCTGCGACTATTCGCTCGAGAGGCTGCTGCAGGTCATCCCCAACTACTGGGCCGCCAGCGGTGACGAAGCCAGCGGCGACGAAGAAAACACCTCGGCCACAAACGCCGCCGAAGACACCGAGGAATGGCGCCGCACCATCGAGAACGCCCTGCACGAGCCCCGGCGCGGCCTGCCCTATCGCCTGCGCCAGGTGCTGCAGGCCCTGAAGACCTCGGCTGTAGCTACCGCCTTGGGCGGCACGGCCACCACACCGCCGCCCCTGCCTGCCAAACTGCCGCCCCTGATCGCCCTGCTCACCTCCAACGTGCCGCCGCTCTACAAACCGGCCGTGGCCAGCGCCGTGTTCCCCGCCCTGGGGGCCCACCTGCATGGGGTGAAGTTCCGCTACTGGGACAATGTCGAGCACGAGGCCACCTTCATGAACATCCTCATCGGCGGCCAGAGCATCGGCAAGGGCAGCATCCGCAAGCCCATCGAGTACATCATGGACGATATCCGCCAGCGCGACATCCCCAACCGTCGGCGTGAGGCCGAGTGGAAGCAGAAAAACCCACCGGCCAAGCAGAAGCGCGAACCGCGCCCCGACGACATCTGCATCCAGATGCTCATCGACAACCTCACCGACGCGGTGTTCAACCTCCGGGTGGTGGATGCCCACAACAACGGCCAGCGATTTATCTACACCCAGGTCGATGAGATCGAGGCCCTCAAGAAGATCACTTCGCGGGGCACCCTCGACGAGGTGGGCCTGCTCATCCGCAAGGCCTTCGACAACTCGCTGGCAGGGCAGGAGCGTGTGGGCGTGGATGCCGTGTCGGGCATCGCCCCGCTGCGGTGGAACTTCAACGCCTCGACCACGCCGCCCAACGCCCGGCGCTTCTTTGCCAAGATGATCAACGACGGCACGGTGAGCCGCCTGGACATCGCCACCATCGTGCCGCCCGTCGACAGCGACGACTCGGCCCCCGTGCTGGGCATCTACGACCATCGCTTTGCCACCTCCCTCAAACCCTATCTCGACCGCCTGGAAGCGGCCAGTGGCCTGATTGAATGCTCCCAGGCGCGCAAGCTCTCGCTTCAGCTGCGGGAGGAAAACAGCGTGGCGGCCCGGCTCTACGACTCGGAAGCCTACCGGGTGCTGTCGTACCGTGCCAACGTGATCGCCTGGCTCAAGGGCATGGTGCTCTATGTGGCCCAGGGCTGCCGCTGGGACCGCACCATCGCCGATTTTGTGCGCTGGTCGCAGCAGTACAACCTCTGGTGCAAGATGCTCTATTTCGGCCGGCAGCTGGAGCGCGAACTCAGCGAGGAGACGGCCATCCAGCGCCAGTCGGGCCCGCAGAACCTGCTCGACCTGTTGCCCGACGAGTTCGGTGGCGAGCAGTACCGCCAGATGCGGCAGCGTCTGGGGCGCCCCGGCGATGGCGACTCCACGCTGCGTGTCTGGACAAATCGACGTTACATTGTCTTTGACCGGATGATGGGCCGCTATTGCAAGACCGACGAATACAAACACAAATACGGACGTGCCTTATGATGCAGATCGAAAACAACGAGGCCTGTTTTGTCAGGCTGTGGCTCCGGCTGGAACACCAGCGGCGCCTGTGCGAGCTGCAGTACAAGCGTTTTTGCATCCGCAGGCTGCTCAAGGCCTGGTTCGGGCACGAGGCCACCGACGACTTTATCTGGGAAGTGTGCACGCGCTGCGGCCAGGAGGGCTGGAACCTGCTGCCCCCGCCCACGCTCTCTCCCCAAAAGCACCGCGAGCTGCTCAAGGCCATCATCGAGGTGCGGCTGCAGATGGGCCGCAACCACATCGACCTCCGGGCCCTCGACCGGGCCTATGCCTTGGCCTTCCCCCAGTCGGCCCGCCTGAACGAGAGCCGCTGGCGCAAGGGCGGCAGAAGGGGAGAGGAGGACGAGGAGGAAGAAGAGGATGATGAAGAAGACTCTGCGCCTCTTTCCGCGGAAGCGGAATCTGATGAGGAATCGGAACCCGACGCGGTAGCGTTCCCCGACAAGGACTTGACCGGCATCGATTTCCTAGACTTTGAAGACTGATTATAAACCTTAAAACTACAACCACTATGAAAGAAACCAACGACAACCCTACCATGCTCACAGATCATTTTTCCCTGCGTGAAATGTGCAAGGCGCCCGCCGACCTGCCTGTGGCCAACCTGCCTTCGGGCAAATACCTGGAAAACCTCCGCCGGCTCTGCTCGTGGCTGGAGATGCTGCGCAGCGAGTGGAACCAGCGCTACGGCGAGGGCGACGATCCCGTCATCGTGAACAGCGGCTTCCGCTGCCAGGAGGCCAACCATGCCGTGGGCGGCGCCCCGGGTTCGAACCATCTCACAGGCTGTGCGGCCGACATACGGGTGTCCGGCCCCGAACAGGCATTGCGCTATGCGGTAATCTTGCTCGACATCAGCGACCAGAGCTGGGAGGATTTTGACGAACTCTACGTCCAGCGATCGCCCCGGGGCATCTGGTGGGTCCACTTTGCTGTGAAAGCGGCGGGCAACCGGCGGCGCATCGGGCTGTGGACATAAACCCTGAACCCTGAACCTGTCATTGAACCTGTTTTCTTCTTTTTAATTAGTTGATGTGTGTGGCCCGCAGTAGTCGTGAGATTGCTGCGGGTCGTTTTTGCAGAAAAATTACAATGGCTATTGCGAACAGATAAATTATCATTATCTTTGCGCTGTCATAATAATGGTTTCGTGATTATTTAATGATGAAACCTTTATGTGACGACCATGATACCATTAAAAACCAACTGCCATGAAGCAAACAGATGCCTCACAACCCCGCAAGAAATCTCTCATCTACAGAGATTTGTCCGATCATTACAAGGAATTGGCCGACTATGAAGAATGGGAGGAGCGGCAAACGTCTTACCGCCCGTCGGACTACGACGCACAGATCGCCCCTGAAGTTTTGTCCGAATCCTTTCCAGCTGACGATGAAAGCCCCGGTTACGATGAAAAGTCCGGTTTCGACGAAAAGCCCGACACGGCCACCCCGGCTCGCCGTCTGAAAGCCCTGCTCCTGGAACCCTGGTTCGATCGGGTGTGCCGCGATCCCCGGCGCTACGACCCGGCCTGGCGGCGTGCGTGGATCGACTCTCTGATGGCCTCGCCCGACGGGCAATGGATCGCCCGCGGCTGGACCGTGCCGGCCCGGCGGCTCAAAGTGAGTTGCATGGTGGTGGGGTTGCTCTGCCAGAGCGGGGTGCTGGTGCCCAACTACAGCC
>Ga0079305_1000267_pt1 | contig 122062 bp, 117 predicted proteins | sample LMS_cellobiose_e_FD_79183 | JGI IMG/M metagenome (GOLD analysis project Ga0079305, IMG submission 79183) | Rumen-fistulated moose microbial communities from Alaska, USA - LMS_cellobiose_enrichment | ecosystem: Host-associated > Mammals > Digestive system > Stomach > Rumen fluid ...
CCGTCGATGGCGGCGCTTGACCTGCTTAACGCTGTGCTGATCGCCACGGCGGCCAGCGGCGCCTACGATGGGATCAAGCGGATTGGTGGCGGCAATGGCTGACGTTGTGGCGCGCGGGGTCGACGTATCCTATGCGCAAGGCATAATCGACTGGCCTAAGGTGGCAAAAGCCGTTGATTTTGCGCTTATCCGGGCGACTGCAACCTATCCGCATAACGGGAAATCCGGCATTGATACCAGATGGGCCAGAAATATCGACTGCGCTGTCGCCGCTGGAGTGCCTTACGGCATCTATCATTACAGTTATGCGCTGACTGTTGACGAAGTGAAAAAAGAGGCGGAGCATTTTTTGTCGACCATCAAGGGGTTAAAGCCGGAGTATCCGGTTGCCTTTGATTTTGAGGATGAGCGGCAGGTTGGTAACGCAAAGGCAGGTATTCCGGCTCTGCCGCTGTCTTTACAGATGGACATTATCGACGCATGGATGAAAGCGGTGGAGGCGGCGGGATACTATGCGGTGCTCTATATGTCCGCCTCTCCCATGTCGCTGTTGCTGAGCGCTCACCCAGACCGGATGAGGGCATATGATCGGTGGGTTGCTCATGTCAACACGGACAAGCCGATGGTGAGTGGAGGAATCTGGCAATACAGCTGGTGGGGCAAGATTGATGGGATATCTGGAGATGTTGACCTTGACTATGCCTATCAGGATTATCCGGCGATCATCAAACGGGCAGGGCGTAATGGCTGGGGCGCACAGAGGCCGCAGGACGGGCCGGACTATGCGGCGCTATACGAATCCGCAGTGGCCGAGCGGGATGCGATCCAGGCCGATTATAACGGCCTGATATCTGATTTACAGATGCTTATGAAAAAGTATAAGGGGTGAGCCGATGTCGTGCGAAAACTGCCAGCTTGAGAAACGGGTGGATGCGTTGGAAAAGGACAGCTTGCGCAATCAAAACACACATAGAGAGTTTTATAATCGTTTTGAGGAGCTAAAAATCGATGCGGCGGGCAGCCGAAAGGACTACCAGACGATTATGGCGACGCTGGCAGAGGTCAAGAGCGACGTTAAGGAGCTAAAGGACAAGCCTGCAAAACGCTGGGATCAGGTTGTGGGGATCATCCTGCAATGGGCGATCGTCGGCCTGCTGGCGGCAAATACATTTATCAAATAAAAAAGACGTACCAGCCGATTATTTCGGCTGGTACGTCTTATCTTATGTCTTGATAACGTACTTGCGGGGCGCGGCCCGCTCCCCGGAGCTCCGCCGCCTTGCCTGGTGTGGGGTAATATAAATCAGCTTGCCGTTTTTACCACGGCGATAATGACCGCGCACTGACCATGCAAATTTGCGGTAGTTTCGCTCGGTTGGGATCTCGTGCCGGTCGATGGAGTATCTCCGGACTTTTGACCGCAGTACAAACGTGTTTGTCTGCTTGCCGGTTCCCCGGTTGGTACGGGGCCGGGACGAGCGGCTCACGGGGCGATCCGCGTACTCAACATCCGGGCGGTAATAGAGCAAATAAAAGGTCACATAGCGATAGAGGTTAATAATATCGTTAGCCTCCTGGTGGAGTTCGTCATCGCTGGCCCATGCAGTGATAGGCATCAATGTCTCGACATTGTACCGCAAGGATAGGCGGCCTTTATCATCCTCCACTGTGTCATTATAATCAAACGTTACCTGTACCTGTTTTTTACCCTCCATGTAAGAGAGCAGATAGGTTTTGGTTGGTGTGTCATGGCAGACATATATTTCCTGGCTCGTTGATCCGAGCGGGAGCTGACCTCCAAAATTTTTTTGAATCCACTCTGCCGAGTAGGTGATACGGATCACGTACTCGTCAAATAGCGGAGGCAGTATCTCCGGAGGCTTATGGCTCCAAAAGTAATCCCGCAGCTCATCAGCCTTTTCGCGGTCAAGCTCAATGGCGGTCAGTTTCGCAAGCCTCTTATATGCGGGTTGATACATGCGACACCCTCCTCTCGCTGCAATAAAAAGACAGAGGGCGGGCGCTAAAACGCCCGCCCTCTGTCTTAGGATATAGGATACTTTCTCAATTTCAATCCACAAATCCAATTTTAAAATTGGATTTGACAATTACAGTATACATGATTTTTGTAAAAATGCAAGACCTAATAAATTAATCCCGACAGATCGCTACAGGGATGGAGCGCATATCTCCGTTTATGTCCGGGTAGATGAGGAGCATACCGCCAGCAATCGCTTTATCAATCAGCGCGTCCTGATCGACTGCGCCGAAATATTTGGATTCGGCCTCTTGTGGATGCGCGCAGACCACAAAGCACATATCAGATGTCCCGGTCTTGGAGTTGCGGCCGGGTATGCCCATTTCCGGTGGATATTTTTCGCTCGTGGACACCCAGTCTGGGACTGCCACATCGATGGTACGGCGCTGGCAGTTACCAGATCCAGTTATTCCATATGACCCCACAATATTGATGATTGCATCCGCCTTAAAATGATAGGTCGGGGGATTGTGGCCGTGATCGACCGCAACGTACCCGACTCCGACTTGGATCTTCATGATTTGCCCTCCTTTTTTAAATTTCAACGCCTGGGAGACTATACCTGATAGGGTCGTCCGAATGCTCATTGTTGTAGGCAATCAAAAACGAGCTGAGGTCCATCTGCTCGCCGCCAACGATGCTTGCCCGCACAGTCCAGCTCGCACCTTTGACGTATTGGAGGGCGTACAGACCGCGGACGATTGCGAGAGCGTCGTCTTTGCTCATTTGCTTAAAGTATTCCTGCCGTGCCATAGACTGGATATTAAAGATGAGCTCGTCGAGGGCTACAACGTGCGGTTCGCGCTCATTTCGCGGGAATCCAAACGGGTCGGTGTCCTGCATTTTTCCCGCGTCGTAATCTGATGCGATCTCATCGGCCACAGAGTCCACGCGGTCAGACAGTCCCAGTTCGGCCACCTTGTATTCGATCCGGGCTTGCATAGTCTCGTCTTTAAGATATTTGCGGATGTCGATGTTACTCATGTCGCGATCTCCTTATTCATGTCCTCGTCAATTAGTTTATTGATATAGGCGTTCAAACTCAGCCCTAAGCTTTCTGCGTGCGCTTTGATTTTATCGCGATTACCTTTTTTGACCTGCAAGGCAATCCGATCATATGCTTTGCTGGCATATTTGTTTTTCGCTCTCGTTGCGGCGTTACCCATTTGACCCCTCCTTTCATTAATTCTATTATAGCAGATGTTATATACATGTGCAAGTATAAATTCTAACAAATATACGTGTGCATAATTGGCGTTTATGACAATTGACATTATACGTGAACAGGTATATAATATAGACAAGAGGTAAGGAAAAAAACAAAAAACGGAGGTAACACAATGAAATACGAAATGAGCAGAGGCAGAAATACCATCATCATCGACACCGAGGCTGGAACGATCTCCGGGAGAACCTATGAAATGCGCGACGTCATTAAATCCGATCTTTACGCAAAATGGGATGCTGCAAATAAAGTTTGGCGCTCCGATAAGCTGGCCGAGACGATCGAAGAATACAAAGAGTACCTCACTCGCTGCTACAAGCTGGCAGAAATCAAAACCGCCGAAACTGTTACCACTCATAAGCACATCCACACAGACGGTCTTTGCCCCATCTGCCACACCTATTGCTGCGGGGACTGCATGGCTAATAGATAAATGAGAGGTCAATAAAAGAGCCGCCTTCGGACGACTCTTTTATTTATGCAAAACACCTACATGTGGCAGGAAAACATTACCGGTTGCCTTGCCACCATATCCATTGGATAATAAAGGGGAGGAGGCGATAATTTTGGAAAAAGTGAGAAACAGAATGAATTTGGCTCTAAAGCAGATGCAAAAGGCACATGACATTCTAGCGGACATTGTATATTGGGAAAAGGGCGGGGAAAGGGCCGTTCCGATTCTTCGGGAGCTGAATGAAGCGATGAGGGATTTATCGGACCTGATAGGCCAGACACCGGGTTGACATGGAGAGCAAAAATATGAACACGTCAAAAAAGATGCCCGCATACAGCGGGCATCTTTTTTGACATTGCTACAAATTTAGTTTTTGCTTTAACCCGTCCTGGAGAACCTGCGAAAAATTAACTCCAGCACGCTCGGCCTTTGCGCTTAGCCAACTAGGGAGCGTCAAGGTTTTTTTGACAGCTCGGTTGTCATTTTCACGTCGGTATTCGTTGGTGTCGCAATCCACCAGGCTCACAAAGCTTTCAGGCGGGCAGGAGAGGGAATCGCTGGCCGTGGGGATAGCCTCCTGATTGTCCTCTGCGTCACAAAGCCACATTGCCATAGCATCCCGCGCCATTTGGATAGCATCAGGGAGATCGCGCCCAAACGTCACGCAGCCGGGAAGGTCGGGGACTGTTACATTGTAGTCGGTGCCCTCCGGAGTAAAAATTGCAGGATAAACATATTTCACAAAAATTCCTCCTTTATGGATGCCCCAAAGGAGCGGAGCTTATTTCAGCCCCGCAGCCTTTAGGATGTTGTTTGCTGTGCCGATCGGAATATCCCCTCTGTGCCGGGATATCGGGATTTTAACGCCGGGCTTTTGGGGGTTTGTTGCGAGGTGATGATTGCCGCCCTCCGTTATCTTCCAACCGTTTGATTTGAGAATCTTCAGGATTTCTCTCTCTGTCATTATCCTCACCTCTTGATTATATTATAACACGTATTAACACGTGTTGTCAATAGATTTTGCGAAAAATAACACGTATTTACACGTGTTAGAACAAAATATTTATAACGTGATTACTCTTTAGATAAAGATTGCCTGACCGACCTGCAGGTGTTCTTCACCGACCGTGCGCAGCCGGTTATCGACAACGCAATCAGCATCAAGTGTAAAGACGTGGAGATCATCACCGTCTATCTGGATGTGGAGCCGGTGCCGTTCAACAAAGGCTTCTATTCGGTGGACATCACCTTCTTCTTCAAAGTGACCATCGGCGCGTATTCGTCCCCGGCGGTTCCTGCGGCGACCGTAGTCGGTGTAGCGGCTTTTTCCAAAAAGGTGATTCTCTACGGAAGCGACGGGAATGTCAAGGTTTACTGTTCGACCGATCCGCGCAACTGCTGCGAGCATGACAACACCAACATGCCTAAGGCAAGTGTACATATAGATGCGCACAAAAAGGTGGGCGGTCATGTGAAAGAGTCTTAAAATTTTTTTAAAAAATGGAAAATAGGCCATTTTGTGACTGTGCTGTGATTGCCGTATGGTTTAATAGGAACATAAGAAATAAATATGGGAAAGTTATCTGAATGAGGAGAACCCTGGAACAGGATGATTTCCCGTTAATGCCCGGTCGTCCGGGATGCTGGCCCCGTTGGAGAGCGGGACAGGCATTTTCGGAAAAATGGGCAAAGCTGAGGCATTTCAGTTAGGAGGAAACAAGATATGAGAGCAACCAAACGTTTTGCGGCAACATTCCTGGCGCTGCTGGTTGTGCTGACCATGTTCCCGAGCGCTGTGTTTGCAGCGGGCGGAAGCGGAAGCAGCCCGTCAGGAAGCGCAGAGGCGGGCAATGTGCAGACAGCGGAGCCGGTTTACGGCAACGGTGCAAACGCCTCCGATTACCCGAGCTATGCAAGTCAGTCTCCGGGCTTTGTGCACATGACAAAGTCTGCAAACTGGGAGAATATGGACGCTGGAACAGCCTATATTGACTTCCAGGTCAACGGTTCGACGATTGGAAAAGGTTCGGACACGGTCGTGGTGATCGACCGCTCCGGCAGCATGGGCTATGTCCATAAGAATTGCAAGAATTCTTTTGGCACCTGCTATGTTGTTTGGTACAATGGCAAGTGGGTTTGCAACAATAATCTAAGCGCTGGCTCAAGCAGTCGGGATCATTTTGGCACCGGTCCCGTGCCTGTAACCAAATACAATAATAGAAATGATCTGGGCACATCCCGTCTCCCGGGCGCCCAGGATGCGGCTCGTCTCTTCATTAACACGATGATGCCCGATGCCGACGCGGACAATCGAGTCGCGCTGGTATCCTTCTCGTCCAACGATTATGGCGCGCGGGCGGCTACCACCCACAGCGGCCTGGTCCGCTACGCAGGGAAAAGCACCCTGCTGAACAGCGTCAACAGCATTAAACCGATCGGCGGCACCAACTACGATGACGCGCTGGAAGCAGCCTACAACATTTTGAATGGCCGTTCCACCGCAGATAAAGCGGAACGCCCGGCAAATGTCGTATTCCTGACCGACGGCGCGCCCAGCAGCGGACCCGGTAACTGGGACGATCTGCTGAAGGCAGGGTTCGAAGACAGGATTGATGTCGGCGGGCACTATGATTATGATTGGAGGTACGGCGCGAACGCGAAGATCTACGCCGTCGCTTCCGAGCTTGGCGACAGCGCGGCAGAGACTCTGCGTGGGATTTCCTCCGGCACCGGTTACTTCTACAACACAAATGATGCGAATCAACTGAGAACCGCATTTGAGCAGATCGCTTCGTCGATCCGCAAGGCGGGCACCAACGCGGTCATTACCGACACGCTCAAAGCGATCTTTAAAGCTAATGGCACTGTCCAGATCAAAGTGGGCAATGGTGCGTTCCGGGATGCAACCTCGGAAGAGGCCACGGTAAATGGGCAGACTGTTACGGTCAATGTCGGCACGATCAATCCAGAACCCACAATTGTGCGGATTCCGATCCGGTTGCAGCCAAACCAGGATACCCCGGATCAGCTTTTCCCGACCAACGAAGGGAAAGCGACCCTGACCTATGACAACTTTAAAGAAACTCCGGTGCGCTGCACCCAGGAAGTTGATACCCCGGTTCTGTCCCGCCCGAAAGCCGCGGTACAGGTCCAGTATTACTGGGTAAATTCGGATGGCGTCCCGCTGGATGATAGCGGCGATGAGATCCGGTCCGAGGATGCCTGGAAAAATGACAGAAAAATTCTCGGAAAGATCAACTATTCCGAAGTGGATGCGAATCCGGCATATCCGGCTGTGGTGCCAGAATATATCACAGTTGACGGCAAGCTTTATGAATATGTCCCGGATGCGAAGTATGCGAATAAGGATGCCTCCGATACGACAAGCAAAAAGGTACTTGTCAATGTCCCTGTAATCGGCTTTACTTATAACGGTTACGCCGGTTACAGAGAGGCACAGGGACGGTTGGCCACTTACGTTTATTATGGATCGGACAGCACCCCCATCCTGTTCGAAAATGACGCCAACTACAGTCCCTACAAGGCTGAAATTGGTTCCGCAATTTCCACAACGCTTTCCGGCAACATCAAAACCGCGTGGGAACAGACCGATACGCACATTGCGAATGTCCCGGGTTATGAATTCTCACTGGAGGGTTCCTACTATCTGACGATGGATCCTGCCAGCCAGCAGTATTACTATTTGAATGAGCTGAAAAACGGCGATCTCACGATGCCTCCGCTGTACAATAGCGGAGAAGGCTTGCGGCTGCATCTGGTCTACAACCCGATCACCGCGCAGGCGCAGATTACCAAAAAGTTTGCGGCTCCGCCGGCGGGTTCCAATCCGAAAGCGTACTTCACCGTTACCAGAATGGCTGACAACTATGTTGTCCTGAACAAGGCGGAGATCGTTTCGGAGGGGAATGAAACCTTCAATATCAGTTATAACAGCATCTATAAAGTGGAAGAGTTTGATGCAACACCAGGTTATGATGCGGTACAGACCTTCTATGTAAAAGCAAAACTGAATACCCAGACAAATCAGCTTTATCTTGCCCTTTGCGATGAAAGCGGCAACGAATCGGCCGCTTATACCGGTGTGGAAATCAAGGGCAGCAACGGCCGTCAGCTTGAAGTCACAAACGCCAAAACGGAATACACCGGCTATTTGGTCAAAACCTATGACGGCACACCGCCGGAGGACCGCGCGAGCTTCACTGCCGCCGGTACAACCCTGACCAAACTAGCTTCCGCTCCGGCGGGGCTTTCCGGCAACGGCGAATTCTACAGCTTCCCGGCCAAAGTTGGCGAAAGCTATACCTTCACCGAGACAGCTCCGGTCGGTTACAACGGCGCGGGTACCATTGCGGTGACAGCGACCGCGACGGCAAACGGCCTTGTCCTGACCCGGACGAGTGATGCGGTCAGCGGCCTGACGGTCAGCGGCAATGTCATTACCATGAATAACACCCGCATGACCACCACCGACGGTCAGTTCAAGCTCGTCAAGAGCTATGAAGACAACAAGGTCACGAGCGGCGCGCAGTTCACCATCAAGGGCGGCACTTATGCGACCGCCAGGGCATTGGAACTGGTCAGCGGAGAAACCAGAGAATACAAACTGCCGGTGCTGGTTGCAGGTACCGAATACACCATCACCGAAACCTCCGCGCCGGATGGATATGTCGCGGTTCAGTCCTTCACGATCAAACCGGTCGCGAATGCGGATAATACCGGCCTGATCCTGGATATTCGCGGCAATGATGCCAATGTTTCACTGAACGATGCAAAGACTGAGATCAAAGTCGTAAACAAGCGCCTGACCGATTGGGTCACACTGGTGAAGGAATACGACGTCACGGGCCAGGGCACGGCCTCCTTCACAATGGATGGAGCCGCGCTGCCTGAAAATACCAAGACACCGAACGTTCAGGATTATGCGATCGAGATGACCGCAAATGAAACCTACACCTTTGTGGAGACCGCTCCTGATGCTTATGCGCCTGGCGTCGGCACCTTCTATATTAAGGTGCAGGACGATACCGGTTCCCTGAAGCTCGAACTGGTCGATGCACAGGGCGCCCCTGTCACAAACGGCAAGATCTCCATTAGCGGCACCACCATCACCGTGACGAACAACATCAACAAATTCACGGTCAACGCTTCGGTCGATCCGACAGAAGGCGGCACGGCGGCGGTAAGCGCTGCGAGCGTCAACTACGGCGGCAGCAGCACCGCGGCCTTGACTCTGACCGACGGTTACGAGCTCGTTTCGGTCACTGACAACGGCGTCGCAATTGCGGCGAGCAACACCGTGGATCTTACAAACATCACGGAAAACCACACGATCGTATTCAACGTACGGCCGATATCCTACGACGTGACCTACCTGCCGGGCACGACCGATACAGTCGGCAATATGCCGAACCCGGCGACCGAATCCCATCGGTACACGAGCAGCGTCACTGTGGCCGACGCTCCGACCCGTTCGGGCTACACCTTCGCGGGCTGGAAAGCGACTGCGGGTATGATGGGCACCTACAACGCGGGCGGAAGCTTCACGATGCCGAATAACGATGTCGAATTGACCGCGCAGTGGACCCCGATCTCCGGCAGCGATTCGCTCAAGATTGCGAAGGTTTACACCGGCGGCACCACCAGCGCAACCGAGGCGAACCAGGCAAGCTTTGCGATTTCCCCAAGTGGCTCGATTGCTTATGACGCGCAGACCGGCGACTACAATGTGACCGGTGTGAGCTATGGCACGACCTATACCGTTTCCGAAACGGTCGGCGCTCCGTTCACCGCGGTCGGAAACTTCACCTTCACCCTTGACGCGGATGGCAACTTTGCGGAAGTCAGCAACACCTCCGGCGTTGCCAAGACGGACGGCACGACCATCACCGTCACCAACGTTTCCCCGTTCGAGATCACCTACCGTGTGACCAACGGAACCATGACGCTGGATCCGGTTGATGCGGACGGCACATCCCCAGTCCTCGTCAACGCGGGTGAGAGCCAGGGCTTCACCTACCGCCCGAACACGAACTATGAGCTCGACTATGTGAAGATCGACGGAACGGTTGTCACCGCGCCGGAAAGCTATACCTTCACAAACGTACAGGCAAACCACTCGATCGAGGTTGCTTACAAGGCAATCCCGGCGAACAACGTCACCTACCTCCCCGGCGAGGCCGGTGTTGCGGCGAGCGGTATGCCTGCCGACCAGACTGGCGTCCTGCGCGGCACGGATGTAACGGTTGGCGCGGCCCCGACATGGGAGGGCCGTGACTTCGTGAAGTGGACGGTCACCGGACTTGCCGACGTCACCGAGTACACCAAGGAGCAGGCTGGAACCGCGACCTTCGCGATGCCTGCCAACGATGTGACCCTGACCGCGGTCTGGGCGCCGAAGACCGAAAGCGGGTTCAAGCTTCTGAAGAGCTACGATGTGGACCCGGCAAGCGGTAATCTGGCATCCTTCACCATCAGCGGCGGCGATTACACCACACAGGCTCTGACCGGCAACACGGATGGCACCGAGTTTGCGCTTCCGGCGCTGGCCTACGGTGTGGAATACACCATCACGGAAGCGGTCCCGACCGGATACTATGACATCAACGAAACCAACAGCTTCACTGTCAAACCGGTCATAGGGGCGGATGGACTGGTGCTCAGCCTGGTTGGAAGCGCCGGCAATGCAGTTTCGCTCAGCGACGACAGCATGGCGGTGGCGGTTACCAACACCATTAAAAAGTTCACACTGACCTCGATGGTCACCAACGGCACGATCACGCCGACGGCTACGGTGAACTACGGCGCAAGCAAGACCTTCGAATATGCGCCAGAAAAGGGCTATTCGCTGGTGAGCGTGGTGATTGACGGAACAGAAAACGTCACCGAAGCGCATCCCTCCAGCTATACCTTTGCAAATGTCACGGCTGACCACAGCATTGAGGTCACCTACGAGAAGATCAGCAACCTGTCCTACACGATCGAATACTACACTGGCAAAACGATCGACACCGCGACCAAGATCACAAATTCCGACGTGGTTGTGGAAAACGTCGAGTATGGCACCGTGGTTGGCCTGAGCGAGGTTCAGCGCAACGCTAAAAAACCGGCGGGCTACAATGACGGCGTACAGATCGGCGATGATGTCACAATCACCGCAAACGGCAACGTCATCAAAGTCCTTTATACCCCGCAGGCGACCACCTACACGGTCGAGTTCTACTACGACGGAGTATTCTCGCATTATCAGACCGCGGAACCGATTCCGGGCTTCTTCGGTGACGTGATCGAGTCTTATACTGATCCTGAGGAGGTGCGCGGTGGCTATGAGGTTGACCGTAAGGAAAACTTCCCGCTGACGCTCGGTATGGACGCGGACAGCAACGTTATCAAGGTCTACTACGAAAAGATCGAAGGCGAGTGGTTCACAGTCACCTTCAAGCCTGGCACCAATGGCCGCCTGAACGGCGCCAAGGACGATGTCGTTGTGGAAAACATCCATAAGGGTACCGCCTGGGCTGATGCAGTCAAAGCGGTTCCGGAAATCACGGCTGACTTTGGATGGAATGTTGCAGAATCCGCATGGGATGCGGCCTTCCCGGATACCATCAACGATCACCTGGTATTCACGGCGCAGTACGTTAAAGACGATAGCCTCTGGTTCACGGTCACCTTCCAGCCCGGCGAGAAGGGAACCCTGGAAGGCGGAACCCCGGACGTCGTGGTGGAGGATATCCTCAGCGGCACGGAGTGGAATGATTCCTGGACACCGTCGATCAGACCGTACGCGGGCTGGCTTGAAGCTGGCTGGGATCAGGACTTCCCGACCGAGATCACACAGAATTGGACTTTCGTTGCCCAGTATCAGCAGGATACCGAAAATGCCGCTTCGCTCACCTTCCGGACGGAAAACGGCGGCATGATCAACGGTAGCAGCGACGAAATCAAGTATAAGTTCCAGGTTTCCGGCCTGCCCTTTGTGGAGGATCTGATTCCGGAGCTGGAAGCTTACGATGGATTCAGCTTCGCGGGCTGGAAAGATGAATCCGGCACAATCATCACCTCCTTCCCGGCGGTGGTTGAGGGACATCTCGTCTATACCGCAACTTGGAATCAGATCGAACTGGTTGAGGGTGACTTCATTGTCAACCACAACTTCTATCGCAACAATACCAATCTGGAAGACGGACCGAAAGTGGTCGGCTATCTGCCTGGAGCGGTGAAGGAGATGCTCGATGCGGATGGAAACATCTCGTTGAGAGATCTGATCGACGCGTCTCTGACCACGACCGGCAGGACCTACGCTTTCCGCGATGCAAGTCTCACGGTTGAGGTAATCCCAGGTGTTGTTCCGGATGAAGAAATTTTGGACGGCGACAACATCGACAGCCTGGATGATCTGCTTACCGAAAAAGAGATGTCTCTACAGCAGTATTTCGAATCTCTTGGCCTGACTGAGGAAGCCATCGACGCGATGGTGGATATCCCTGAAAAAGTCAAAGAAAAGATGAAGGAACTGCTGGCGACGATCCAGGAAAAAATGGTTAAGAAACGCGCCATCATTTCCGAAGTGCTCAAGAAGGACGAAGTCAAGGCACTGAATCTCTCTGCTGAAGATGTCGAAGCAGAAATTGATGGATATGTCACATCCATCAAGGATCGCAACAGCTATCTTGATGATCTGAATAACCTCAAAGAGAAGATCCTTGCTCTGGATCCGGATGCTGAATTTGATGAAACCACGGGTTCGATCATCTTTAGCTTTGAAGACAAACCGAAAGATCCCGCTGACAACAGCAAGGACAATGACAAAAAGTCTGAGGACGGAGCTACTATCCCATCGGAAGGTGAAGGAAGCAGCAGCTCCGAAGAGAGCAGCAGTTCTGAGGAAAGCAGCAGCTCCGAAGAGAGCAGCAGTTCTGAGGAGAGCAGCAGCTCCGAAGAGAGCAGCAGCTCCGAAGAGAGCAGCAGTTCTGAGGAAAGCAGCAGCTCCGAAGAGAGCAGCAGTTCTGAAGAGAGCAGCAGTTCTGAGGAGAGCAGCAGTTCTGAGGAGAGCAGCAGTTCTGAGGAGAGCAGCAGTTCTGAGGAGAGCAGCAGTTCTGAGGAAAGCAGCAGTTCTGAGGAGAGCAGCAGCTCCGAAGAAAGCAGTAGCTCCGAGGAAAGCAGCAGTTCTGAGGAAAGCAGCAGTTCTGAGGAAAGCAGCAGTTCTGAGGAAAGCAGCAGTTCTGAAGAGAGCAGCAGCTCCGAGGACGAGTCCGCGAAGGAAACCAAACGTCAGGAAACGTTGAAAGAATTGCGCAAAGAGTATTCGGATCTCTTCTATGAGATGGAAAACGCAGCCGACAGCAAAGACAATCTTGATAGAGCGCTTCTGGGAGCTGCAAAACAGATCCGCGCGTTGAAGATCGACGAAGACATTGAGACGTTTATGGATACCTCGGGCTTGGCGCCAAAGGCGGCGGATCCTGAAGCGGGATGGGCTGTTCCGGAAGGATACAGCAACGTGACGGATCAGGATACGAAGACCGCTTATAATCCGACTTATCGTTACACGTTTACCATCAACTATAATCGTAACTACACCCCGCCTTCCGGCGGCGGTGATGGCGGCGACGACGATGATGACACCACCACCATCCCGGATAACCCGGTGCCGCTGGCGCCGAAACCGGAAGAACTCTTCACAATCCTTGATGAGGATGTCCCGCTCGGAGATCTGCCGAAAACCGGTGGTAACTCTGCGGCTGCGGCCGGACTCCTGGGCTTGATCGCCTTGGCCGGCGGCGCGTTCCTCAAACGGAAAAACAGAAACGAAGAGGATTCTGAGGGTTAATCCCTGAATTTTCCAAAGCGCCCGACCTTTTGTCGGGCGCTTTTCCTTTGCTTTTTTGCCGCAGACGGGCTGTGCATAGGACAGCCTTCCTTTTTCATATCCTGAAAGGGAAAGGTGGCGGAAAGCCGATGGACAAACCGGAACGCAAGCGGCCGGCATATGCTTTTTACGACCCGAACACGCCGGAAATACTTGAAAAAAAACTGGAGGAAATCCTGGAGCGGCGCATCCGGGCAAAGCAATCAGAGCCGGATAGATCGATTGACTATACCGAACCCACATGATAAAATAGAAACACATACATGATGTGTGTATCCGGAGGTTTTGCTGTTGAGATTGGCGGCCTATTGCCGGGTGAGCACCGAATTGGGAGAACAGCTGGAATCGCTGGAAAACCAGAAATCCTTTTTTGAGGAATTCGCCCGCAGACATCATTACGATTTGGTGGAAATCTATGCGGATGAGGGCATCTCGGGAAAACAGATACATAACCGGGAGGCTTTTTTGCGGATGCTGTCCGATGCCGGACAGCATTTGTTTGATATGGTGGTGGTGAAGGACATCAGCCGCTTTTCCCGTAATACGGTGGACTTCCTGAATGCTGTACGCCAGCTTAAAGCGCTGCGCATCGAGGTGCAGTTTCTCTCGAACAATCAGACGGTGCTTGGCAATTCTGAATTCATCCTGACTATTTTCAGCGCGCTCGCGCAGGAGGAAAGCGCAAATCTGTCAAAGCGCGTGAAGTTCGGAAAACGGGTCAACGCTAAAAAAGGCCGGGTGCCAAATGTGGTCTATGGATACGACCAGAAGGACACTTTTACATTGCGCGTCAATGAACCGGAAGCACAGATTGTGCGGGAAATCTTCACGCTGTATGCGCAGGACGGCTGGGGCGTACGCAAGATTGCACAGCATCTGAACGAATCCGGCGTCCCCAGTAAGCGTGGATACGGCTGGACGCCAAAGACCATCCGCCGGATGCTGGAAAATCCGCTTTATATCGGCATTCTGGAGAATAATAAATCCGAAACGGTCGATTTCCTGACTGGAATGCAGGTAAAACTCCCCCCGGAAGAACATTTCTTTCATGACCGGCCGGAGTTGGCAATTGTCCCGCGGGAGCTTTATGACAGAGCACAGCGGGAGATCGCAGCCCGGCGCAAACCGGAAGACTGCGAAGGGAAGCTTGCGGCGCGGCACAGCGCGCGGCGGCTGTTCAGTACGCTGATCCGGTGCGGCGTGTGTAGATATGCCTTTACACGGGTCCAGTACACCTATCAGAATACCTATGTCAAATGGCGCTGCTCCGGAAAGAACCAGTACGGTGCGAAATTCTGTAAAAATAACCTTACAATCGACGAAGCCGATCTGACTGGAGCTTTGGACCAGTACCTGGCCAGCCGGATTGCGGATCGGGGCGCATTTGCGGCGCGGGTCGCCGCGGCGTACGGCGGGAACGCGCCGCTGGACGCAGAGAAAGCGCGTCAAAAACGGCTGGAGCGCATTGCGCGTCAAAAGCAGCGGTACCGGACGCTATACGCGAACGAACTGCTCACATTGGAGGAACTCAAGGAGAAGCTCGCCGCGCTCGGTGCGCGGGAAGCGGAGCTGTCAGACCAGCAGCAAAGCCAACCGATCACATCCGGCCATGTTCTGGAGGAGCTTCGGCTTTCACATTGGACGAACGCCGAACTGCGCGAGCTGGTTGAAACGATTGAGGCGCGGCCGGACGGACGGGTCGTCATCCGGTTCCGAACACTCGCACCCGCGGGTTTGCCCGCGGCGAAGCCGCGCGCGGCCGTGGGCCGCGCCCCGTAAAAAGCGCCGCTTTCTACGGGGCAAACCCGCCCGTTTGTGGTCACTGACACATGTCGTTGACCCCATGTGCCTCGACAGCAAGCTGGTGGAATGCGGTCCGAATCACATGTTTGACTGCGGCGTGACGCTTCCAGCTTCGGTCTGCAGCAAATTCGACGGCGACTTCGCCACCTGCCGGCCACAGAAGGTCGTTCTGATCACCATTGGGCTCTTCACCATCGTACAGCTCGAACGCTGCGTACAGATGATGATTCCCGCGTACGATTACGCTGTTCCGGACAAGGAAAGCACCACGACCACAGATGACCCCTGTGAGGTCTTCAAAAAGATCAAATTCCCGGTCAATCAGTTTTTCCCGCCGAAACTCAGTGAGAACGACTGCATATAAACATAATCAGAAGGTCAAGGAATACACATGAGGGAGCAGGCAGAGGCCTGCCCCCGTGTGTATAAAACCACAGGAGGATCAAAAGATGCCAAAGGTAACGCTGCTCAGCCATACCCCAAACCCGGAAAAAACCATTGCAGCTGCCGCGAAGCTTTGCTATTCGCCGGCGGCGCTCGACGATTTGATGGACAACCTCACAGATGAAAAGGCCGCGGATTTTGTTGAGATGCTCGGAACCATCGGCCACGAGAGCCCCATTGAGCACGCCAGCTTCACCTTTGGGATCGAAGGAGTTTCCCGCGCGTTTCTGGCGCAGATCACCCGGCACCGGCTTGCCTCCTACAGCGTGCAGAGCCAGCGGTATGTGCGCGAGGCGCATTTCGACTACGTCACGCCGCCGGAGGTGGAAAACGACCCGCGGGCGCTCGAAGCCTTTAAAGAGGCGATGCGGGACGCGCAGGAAAGCTACGACCGGATCGCCGCGATCCTGAAGGAAAAACACACCGCCCGGCTGATGGGCGAAGGGCTTGATGAGAAAAGTGCTTCCCGCAAGGCGGAGAAGCTTGCGATTGAAGATGCGCGGTTCGTACTGCCGAATGCCTGCGATACCAAGATGATCGTCACCATGAACGCGCGCAGCCTGCAAAATTTCTTTGCGCTGCGCTGCTGCCGCCGCGCGCAATGGGAAATCCGCGCGGTCGCGGACCAGATGCTCGCGCTCGTATCGGCTGTTGCGCCGACTTTGTTCTCGGCGGCGGGCCCATCCTGCTGCCGCGGCGCCTGCCAGGAGGGCAAGATGAGCTGCGGCAAACCGCAGGAGGTGCGCGAACACATCGCGTCGCTCAAACAGGAGGCCCGGAAATGAACGGCAAACTGATTGTGATCGACGGGCTGGACGGTTCCGGCAAGCACACGCAGACCGAACGGCTTGCAAAGCGCCTGCGGGATGAAGGCGAACGGGTCCGGATGGTCAGCTTCCCGGATTATGCGGAGCCTTCCTCGGCGCTTGTCAAGCAGTACCTCGCGGGGGAATTCGGACAGGCCGGCGATGTGAGCCCCTATGCAGCCAGCAGTTTCTATGCGGTTGACCGGTATGCGAGTTACAATAAATTTTGGAAAAAGGACTATCAATCGGGTTATACTATCCTTGCAGACCGCTACGCGACCTCGAATCTCATCCATCAGATGAGCAAGCTCCCGAAAGGCGCGTGGGACAGTTTTGCAGGCTGGATGGAAAATTTTGAATATCAAAAGCTGGGCCTTCCACGGCCGGACGCCGTCCTTTATCTGGACATGCACCCGGATGTCTCCCGCACGCTGATCACGGCGCGCTATGGGGGGGACGAAAGCCGTCGGGACATCCATGAGTCGGACTTCGACTATATGGCCCGGTGCAGAGAATGCGCGCTTTACGCGGCGGAACATTTTGGGTGGTTCCTGATCCACTGCTCTGATGAAAAACAGGCGTTTCCAATCGAAGACATTTCGGAGGAAATTTACGGCCTGGTCAAAAATATACTTTAAGTGAGGCTGTACATGCTGCAATTCCAACCAATTACATTGACTGACAAAGCCTGGATTGACCCGCTCGTGCGGATGAGCGGCTTTCGTGGAAGCGAATACACATTCAGCAACAATTTCAACTACCGTGCGATCTACCATATCGAGGTCGCGCGGATGCAGGACTACTACCTTCTGCGTGCGGGCAAGGAGAAGGCTCAGACCGGCTATTTCTATCCGGCCGGGTCCGGGGACGTAAAACCCGTAGTAGAGGCGCTGGTGGCCGACGCGGAGGCGCTGGGGGTGCCGTTTGTCATGCGCGGCGTGGAAAAGGAATCGGTCGCGGTGCTGGAAACGCTTTTCCCGGGCCGGTTTCAGATCACCGAAACGCGCGACTCCTTCGACTACCTTTACGAAAGTGAAAAGCTCATCACCCTGTCAGGCAAAAAGCTGCACGCAAAGCGCAATTTTATTAACCGGTTCAAGGCGGAGCATGAAGGGGATTGGAGCTACGAGCCGATCACCAGTGAAAACCTTGCCGAATGCTGGCAGATGAACAACCAGTGGTGCAGGCAGATGGGCTGCAACAAGGACCCGAGCCTCAAGGAGGAATCCTGTGCGGTGCGTAGCTGCTTTGACCATTTTTATGAGCTGGGGCTTCTGGGAGGGCTTCTGCGGGTCGGCGGAAAGGTCGTTGCCTATTCGATGGGCGCTCCAATCAACCACGAGGTCTTTGATGTGCATGTGGAGAAGGCGTTTTCAGACGTTGCGGGCGCTTATCCGATGATCAATCAGCAGTTTGCGGCCCACAACTGCGCCAATTACAAGTATATCAACCGGGAGGACGACGTGGGGGACGAAGGCTTGCGTAAGGCGAAGCTCTCGTATAAGCCCGCGATCCTGCTGGAGAAATATCAAGTGACCTTGAAGTGATTACGGGAAACAGCCTGTTGGGGGTGAAGGTTTTATGATTCAGTTTGCAGAGGAATCGATGCGCGGGGCGATCCGGGAGCTCTGGAAAGAATGCTTTGGGGACAGCAATGCCTATGTGGACCTGTTTTTGGAGAACCATGATATCTGCCGCCAAACGATGGTATTTATCGACGGAGTGGCCCCGGTGGCAATGCTTTCTCTTCTGCCGATGACGGTCGTGACCGCGGCGGGGATTATGCCCGCGCGGTATATCTACGCCGTGGCGACCCGGGAAAGCTATCGCGGGCGCGGGATCAGCACCGCCATGCTTGAAGCGGCGCACAAGCAGATGAAGGCGGCTGGCGTCAAGCTATCGGTGCTTGTGCCGGCGACGGCGGAGCTTTACAATTTTTATGGGAAGCGCGGATATGACACCGCGTTCTATTCCGGCAGGGCGATCGTCCCGCGGGATCAGGTGGAACCGTTTTCCAGCAGCTTTGTGATCACGGAAACCACCCAGCAGGAGTTTATGCAGATCCGGGAACGAGCGTTCGCGGGACGCACGATGTTTGTACGCTGGGACGGGGACGCGCTCGCCTACCGGATGATTGAAACCGCCTTTAACGGCGGCGAAACGCTCACCATCACGATCGGGGACGCGCAGGCGGTCGCTGTCTGCAAAAATGACGGCGGGATTGTGACGGTCAAAGAGCTTGCCCTTGACGGTATGCGGGTGGAGCAGGCGCTGGCGGTGCTGCAGCGAAAATACAATGCGGATGAATACCGGCTGCGCCTGCCGATGGACATCGCCTGCCCGTATCCGCTCGAACGCGCCGCGTCCGGCGCGGCTTGCTGGTACGATCTGGACGCGCGCGACCGGGTGCTGGCAAGCCGGGGCAAGGAACCTTATATCAGCCTGGTGCTTGACTGAAGGAGGACTACAAGATGATCTATGTATTTTTTGGACAGGGCTTTGAAGAAATCGAAGCGGTCACGCCGGTTGACCTGCTGCGCCGCGCGGAACTGCCGGTGAAAACGGTCGGTGTAGGCGGCAAAGAGATCACCGGCGCACACGGGATCACGGTGATGTGCGATCTCACTGAGGAGGAAGCCAGTCCCGAAGGGCTCGACATGATCGTGCTGCCGGGCGGTATGCCGGGGACGCTGTCGCTTGAACACAGCGAAACGGTACAGGCATTCATCGATTTCTGCGCCGAAAACGGCAAATGGATCGCGGCAATCTGCGCCGCGCCTTCAATCCTCGGCCACAAGGGGCTGCTCGCGGGACGTTTTGCGACCTGCTATCCCGGTTTTGAGGATCAGCTCGCCGGAGCGCGGATACAGGAGGATCCGGTCTGTGTGGACGGAAAATTCGTCACTGGAAAAGGTCCGGGCGCAGCCGTGGAATTCTCGCTCAAGCTGGTGGAGCTGCTCGTTTCGCCGAAGCGCGCGGAGTTTTTGAAAGGATCGCTGCAATGCAGAGGGTAGATATCCGGCCGCTCAAGCAGAAGCTGCGCCGGGAGATCAAGCAGTGGCGGCGCGAAATGCCGTCCGAACAGAAAAAGCTGGCTGATGGGCGGATCCTTGGGCGGGTCACCGGGCTGCGGGAGTACGCCGAATGCCATACGCTGCTGACCTATGTGTCGCTGCCCATCGAGGTGGACACCATCGCGCTTATCCTGCGGGCGCTCGCTGAAGGCAAACGGGTGGCCGTGCCGCGCTGTGTGGAAGGCACCCGAGAGATGGAATTCTATCTGATCGATTCGCTCAGCCAGCTCTCTCCGCAGGCCTTCGGGGTGCTGGAGCCGGTACGGGAGAAATGCGAACGACTCACCGATTTTTCGGGGAGCGTCTGTATCGTCCCGGCGCTTGCGTATGACCTGTCCGGTTATCGGCTCGGATATGGGGCAGGGTATTACGACCGGTTTTTATCGCAGTATCCACACCCCAAAATCGGCGTGGTTTATGCGGAAAATGTGAAAAAGGCGCTCTGGCATGGCCGTTACGACCTGCCGGTCGGGCTTATTGCGACCGATCGGGGGCTGATCGCCTGCCAGCCGCGCAAAAACAGACGAAGAAAAAACGACGGTTCCGGGGGATAACCCCGAAACCGTCGTTTGCATGTGCCTGTGGATGTAAGGGATGAATCAGCACCAGCCGCCGAAGCCGAAGAGGATGATGATAATGAGGATGATCCAGATCCAATTCGCGCCGTAGCCGCCAAAGCCGCCGCATCCGCAGTTGCATCCACAATTGTTGACCATGCCGCATCCGCAGCCGTTGTTATTACACATAGTGTTGACACCTCGCTGTTGATTATTTGTTTCATACTATGATAAGCGTTATAAATGGGTTCCAATCCGGGAAGAAATTTTCGGGGGAATTTCGTTTTATAAAAAGAGCGGCGGACGGGAAAAAAATCGTGGAAAAGATTTGATTATTGGGCCCGTTTGCGGTATTATATATGATATATTGGTTTATTATGCTTTTGGGAAAAAGCACGCGCAGTTTCTTTTACCGCTGGAGGTCCGGCGGAGAACAAGGAGGACACATGAGCGATCATGACGAGTTCGAGAGCCTGATCAAAAGCTTCAAGCTGGACGACGTGGAATCGCCGGCACAGTCGGCAGAGCCCGCGCGGCAACAGAGGCGGCAGGCCTTTAACTATGATGAAGATAGCAGGCGCTATGCCGCAGCGCGCCAGGCGCATGGCGCGGATCAGGCGGGTGCGCAGCCGGCGCGCCGGCAGACGGTCGCGGTGCCGCGTCCCCGCGCTTCGGAAGGGCAGCAGGCTCCGCCGCCTTCCGGCCGCGGCGAAAAAAAACGCAACTTTCAGGTGAAGATTGACGACAGTGAGTTTTATGAGCCCTCGGAGCCGTCTGTTCAGCCGTCCTATGGCGGTGGCGGCGGCCGCCGGGGAGGACGGCGTAACGGCGATGACGATGGGGACCGGTCAGGCGGCGCGGGCCGTTGGTTCAAGGCGCTGCTGGTTCTGATTGTGGTGCTGGCTGTTTCGGTGTTCCTCGCGATGTTCGCGCTGCAGAGCGCGAGCGATCTGTTCGGTCTGAACAAGCCTGACAGCCCGGTTGAATTGGAGCTGCCGGATAACCTTTCGATGTCTGAAGTGGCTTCGCTGCTCAAAGAGAAAGGGGTCATCACCCAGCCGCTGACCTTTCAGGTCTACGCGGGCTTGAAAAACAAGGCGGAGAGCTTTATCCCCGGCACCTATATGCTCAATACCAATATGAGCTACGATGAAATCATGCGTGATTTCAGGAGCGGCAATATCAAACGCGTCGAAGTCACGGTCATGTTCCCGGAGGGCATGACCCTCAGCGATATGGCGAACCGCCTGGAGGAGAACAACGTCTGTAAGGCGGAGGATCTCTATGAATACCTGGAAGAGAGCGACTTCCCCTGGGAATACAAATTCCTGGAGCAGGTTCCGGAGGACGAGAACCTCTTTAGGCGCTGGGAGGGTTATTTCTTCCCGGACACCTACATCTTCTATGAGGAGATGAGCCCGTCGGCCGTCACCCAGCGGTTCTTCGCGAACTTTAACAACAAAATGACCGACAAGCTCTATGAGCGGATGGACGAGCTCGGTATGTCCCTTTCGGATACGATCACCCTGGCCTCGGTCATCCAGCGTGAAGCGGGGCTCGGCGAGGACATGGTCGGTGTTTCGATGGTGTTCCACAACCGCTTGGCAGAGGGCAGCCCGCTGCCGATGCTACAGTCGGACGTCACCCGAGATTATGTCAACAACTATATTAAGCCGTTCCTGCCGGATGCGGTCAACAAGGAGGCCAACCCGGATCTTACCGACCCGAATCAGGCGATGTATGACGCGTACAATACCTACGTCCGCCAGGGGCTTCCGGTCGGCCCGGTTTGCAACCCGGGCATGGCCGCGATTGAGGCGGCACTGCAGTTGCCGGTGGAGACGCTGGACGGCACCTTCAAGAATTACGAGGACTACGCGAACTACTACTACTTTGTCACCGACGAGGCGGGCGAATATTATTATGCGGCCACCCTGGACGAGCACAACCAGAACGTTGCGGCGGCCGCGCAGAATGGCGAGGTGCACGGCACCGACGTCACCACAGAGGAGGTTCCGACCTGATTGGAGCAGGGAATTTCCAATGTGAATAAACTGGAGCTGTTAGCGCCCGCGGGCGACTGGGAACGCCTGGAGGCCGCGGTGCGCTACGGCGCGGACGCGGTCTACCTGGGCGGCACCATCTTTGGGATGCGCGCGACGCCTGCAAATTTCAGCCCGCAGGCACTTGCGGACGGGGTGAAATTCGCGCATGAAAATGGCGTGCGGGTCTACCTGACCTGCAACACCTTGCCCACAAATGAAGAAGCGATCCAGCTGCCCGGATTTCTGTGCATGGCACGGGAGGCGGATGTGGACGCGCTGATCGTGGCGGATTTGGGCGTGCTGGCCGAATGCAGGCGGGTCGTCCCGGAGATTCCGGTGCACATTTCCACCCAGGCTGGGGTCATGAGCTACCTGTCCGCGCGGGCTTTTTATGAGCTCGGCGCGTCGCGGGTAGTTTTGGCACGGGAACTTTCCCTTCCCGAAATCCGTGAAATCCGTGATAAAACCCCGCCGGAGCTCGAAATCGAAGCGTTTGTGCATGGGGCGATGTGCATGTCGGTTTCGGGCCGGTGCCTGCTCAGCAATTACCTTGTTGGGCGGGATGCAAACCGCGGGGAATGCGCTCAGCCTTGTCGGTGGGGATACCATCTCATGGAAGAAAAACGGCCCGGGCTGTATTTTCCCGTGTTCGAGGATGAGCGGGGAAGCTATATCCTGAATGCAAAGGATCTCTGTATGGTCGATCATATCCGGGAGCTTGCGCAGGCGGGAATTTCTTCGTTGAAAATCGAAGGACGCGCAAAATCCGCCTATTATGTAGCGGTCGTAACAAATGCTTATCGCGGCGCGATAGACGCATATGAGCGCGACCCAAAAGGCGACCCTCCGGCATGGGTTCTGGAGGAAGTGCGCAAGGTGAGCCACCGGGAATATTCCACCGGTTTTTATTTCGGCCGGCCTGACCAATTTTATGAGAACGCGGGCTATATCCGTGAATGGGATGTGGTCGCTGTGGTGGACGGCTGGGAAGACGGAAAGCTCTATGTCACAGAGCGCAATCGTTTTTCCGTCGGCGACGCGGTGGAAGCGATGATCCCGCGCGGCGAACCGGCAGCGTTTCGGATCGGCGCAATCTACGACCCGGAGGCGGGCTTGGTGGAAAACGCCCGCCATCCGATGCGGCGGTATATGATCCCTTATGACAGTCCCCTTCCTATCGGGACGATGATCCGGCGGGAAGTCACGAAATTATAAAAATGCGAGGTTATGCGATATGTCTGGACATTCCAAATGGGCAAACATCAAACGGAAAAAAGAAAAGACCGACGGCCAGCGCGCCAAGATCTTCACCAAGATCGGCCGCGAAATTACCGTTGCCGCGCGCGAGGGTGGCGCCGATCCGGCGAACAACTCGAAGCTGGCCACCCTGATCGCCAAGGCGAAGGCGAACAATGTCCCGAATGACAACATTGAGCGCCTACTCAAGAAGGCCGGGGACAGCAAGGAAAACTACGAGGAGATTACATACGAGGGATACGGTCCCTCGGGTGTGGCCGTTATCGTGGAAACCCTGACTGACAACCGCAACCGCACGGCGGGCGACCTGCGGCATTATTTTGATAAATGCGGCGGCAACCTCGGCCAGAATGGCAGCGTCGCGTTTCTGTTCGATCGCAAGGGTATGATCTACATCCAGAACGAGGACAACAAAATCGAAGAAGAAAAGGCGATGGACGACGCGTTTGAAGCGGGCGCCGCCGACTTCAATTATGAGGATGAGATGATCACCATCACGACCGAACCGAACGATGTTGCAAAGGTAGCGGGCGCGCTGGAAGGCCTGGGCTACACCTATGAGTCGGCCGAGGTCGAATATCTGCCGATGACCAAGGTGCAGATCACCGACGAGGAGCTCGTCCAGAAGATGGAGAAACTTCTCGACATGTTCGACGACAACGACGATGTCCAGAACGTCTATCACAACTGGGATGCCCCCGAAGAAGATGACGAGGACTAAATACGCGCCGTCCGAATCAAACGTTTCGATCAAACCTTTTCAAAGGTTTGCGGGTTTTCAGGGCGGAGCCCTGAGCCGCCCGCCGCGGCGGGCGGAATCTTTTTCCTGAGAAACGGTTTTTGGTTCTTTTTTCAAGACAAAAAGAACAGGGCCTGCTGCAAATTGCATCACCATGCAATTTGCAGCAGGCCCTGTGTGCGTTTCGGGGGCTATTTCACGTTGGCCGGATGGCCGTCCAGGAAAGCGAGGACGTTGTCAAAGACGATCTTCGCGCGGCGGCTCATCGATTCCTGCGACGCGTAAGCGATGTGCGGGGTCGCCAGCACGTTCGGAGCGGAGAGCAGCGGATGGTCGGTTGCAAGCGGCGGCTCGGTTTCAAACACGTCGATTGCCGCGCCGGCAAGCTTTCCGTTTGTGAGCGCGTCTGCGACGGCCTGCGTGTCCACCACGCCGCCGCGTGCCGCGTTGACGAGGATCGCGCCCTTTTTCAGGCCCGCCAGCTCCTTTTGGCCGATCAGCCCTTTGGTTTCGGCATTCATTGGGCAGTGCAGCGAGATCACGTCCGCCTGTGCCATCAGGTCGGGCAGGGGAACGTATTTTACATAGTCCGGGACATCCTTTTTGCGCGGAGCATAGGCGATGACACGGCAGCCGAAGGCATGGCAGAGCTTTGCGACCGAAAGGCCAATCGCACCGGTGCCGACGATACCGACCGTTTTACTGCCGAGCTCGGTTCCAAGCTCCGGGCAGGCGGCGAGCCCACCACGGCAGCGGGCTTCATTCTCGCGCACCTTGCGCAGCAGGGAGATCATCATGCCGATGGTGAGCTCCGCGACAGTGGAGGTGGAATATCCGGCCGCGTTGCAGACGGTGACGCCCAGGGATTTGGCTTTCTGCACGTCAACATGGTCGATCCCGGTGAAGGCGATGTCGATCATCTTGAGGTTTTTGCACGACTCGATCACTTCGGCCGTAAGCGGCATATTTGCGATCATCACGATGTCCGCGTTTTGGGCCTGTTTTTTCTGTTCCTCAACGCTGCTGCGTTGGTAGGCGGTGAAGGTGCAGCCGCGGTCGGTGAGCGGCTTTACGAGCTGCGCAAGCTCCTCCTCGGGGATTTTGAGCGATTCCAGCAATACGACTTCCATGATGTAATCCTCCCTGTCATTTTTTCGGGGCCTGCCAAAATCTTTCCTGTTTCCAGTATAGATTATGGAGCCGTTTTGTCAATAGATTCTTCCCACAACAGGCGGAGAACGGACCGTGCGCCGTTTTTGTAGCTCTCCTCTACGGCGAGCGCTTGCAGGAGATCATAGTCGTCGCAGACACGCATCAAAAGTTTTCGTCGCGGTTTATCGAGCGTTTGTTTCAAAAGTTGCAGGTTGCAGCTAAGCCGGGCCAAGATCTGCCGGAGTTCCATTGTAAAGCCTCTTTTCCCCAGGTATAACATTGCGGGTGCGAGAAACCCGCTCAATCTGTTAATTGTATAATTCGACAAAAAAGGTGCTGAAATTTCAGCACCTTTTTTGTATTGGAAAATAAAAGCTCTTGCTTTTTCCACCGGATGCAAGTATAATAAAGTAAAAGTGGTGAAAAGTGGTTAAGAGTGGGGAAGATTTGCCTCGGGTGGGGAGCTTCCCTCAAAAAGGGGTGAGAAAATGCTCACAGGACAATACGCGCACAGCCTCGACGCAAAGGGCCGCGTGAACTTCCCGGCCAAACTGCGCGAAGAACTTGGCGAGCATTTCGTGATCACCCGCGGGCTTGACAACTGCCTTTTCGTCTACTCCATGCAGGAGTGGAAGTTGCTCGCGGACAAGCTCCATGAGCTGCCGATCAGCAAATCCGCTCCGCTCAACCGCTTTTTCTTTGCGGGCGCCGCCGAAGTCGAACCGGACAAACAGGGCAGGGTGCTCCTGCCGGCGCATCTGCGCGAATATGCCGGGCTTGACCGTGATGTGACCATTGCCGGCGTCAGCAACCGCGCTGAAATCTGGGACACCGCCCGCTGGGAGCAGCAGAACCTGCTGCTCACCTCCGATTCCATTGCCTGTGCAATGGACGAATTGGGGTTCTAAGCCATGGAAGAAAAAGATTTTCAGCATGTTTCGGTGCTGCTTAATGAGTGCATTGAAGGGCTCGATATCAAACCGGACGGCGTTTATGTCGACGGAACGGCGGGCGGCGCGGGCCATTCCCGTGAGATTGCAAAGCGTCTCACGACCGGCCGCCTGATCGCCATTGACAAGGACCCGGACGCGGTCGCTGTGGCGGCGGAACGTCTGCGGCCATATCCATGCGCGCAGGTGGTGCAAAGCGATTTTTCTGAGATGTGCGAGGTGCTTTCCCGCCTTGGAATTGAGGCGGTGGATGGCATCCTGCTCGATCTGGGGGTTTCCTCCTTCCAGCTCGACACACCGGACCGCGGCTTTTCCTATATGCACGACGCGCCGCTCGACATGCGTATGAGCAAGGCCGGCCTTTCGGCTTATGATGTGGTCAACGGCTACGATTTCCGGGAGCTCTGCCGGGTATTCCGCGAATACGGCGAGGAAAAGTTCGCTCCCTTAATTTCAAAAAACATCCTTAAAATACGGGAATTTCATCCTATTTCCTCAACCGGGGAGCTTGTGGAAATTATCCGCAGGGCGATCCCGGCAAAAGCGCAGCGCGAAAGCGGGGGGCATCCCGCCAAGCGCGTATTCCAGGCGATCCGCATAGAGGTGAACGGGGAACTCTCCAGCCTGTCGGTTTTCCTCGACAATGCGTTCGCCACCTTACGCCCAGGCGGGCGCATGGTGATCATCACCTTCCATTCACTGGAAGACAGGATGGTCAAGCAGCGTTTTGCAGCGTACTGCAAGGGCTGCACCTGCCCGCCCGATTTTCCTGTCTGCGTCTGCGGAAAAAAGCCGCAGGGCGCGTTGGTAAACCGCAAACCCATTGAAGCGGGCGAAGCGGAAATAGCGGCCAACAGCCGCAGCAAAAGCGCAAAACTGCGCATCATCGAAAAACTTTAAAGGAGGAAGATGGCTTTGCAAACGCGTTATATCATTGGCACAAGTTCCGCTGCCTACGATCTCAAACGCTTTGAAACCAAACCCCGCGTACGCGTCAGAAAGCCTGCCCTCGTGGTGAAACGCCCCAGCGAACAGGCCCGCGCCAAAGCAAAGGTCATGTACGCGGTGAAGGTGGTCGCGGCACTTTCTTTGGTCGCTCTGGTCGTGGTCACAATGCTTTACAGCCGCGCGGTCCTCACCGAGCTGGATCTGCAGATCAGCCAGGCGAATGCGAATCTCACCGAAATGAAGAGCGAACAGACCAGGCTGGCGGCGGAACTGGAATCGAAGGTTTCGCTGCGCAATGTTGAGGAATATGCTTCTCAGAAGCTGGGGATGTCCACGATGGACAAGCAGCAGATCACCTATGTGGACCTGAGCGAAGGGGACAAGATCGAATTGACCCAGCAGTCGCCGAAAAAGACCCTCCTCGACCAGATCCGTCTGGCAATTGCGAAAGTGAAGGAATACATCCCGCAAGAGTAAAATATACATTTGAATATACGTATGGCGTGAAAGCAAGAAGCATAAAAGGGATGTGTAAAGCCCGCTATACTTCTTGCTTTCCTCACTTTCGGGATTTCAGGCGACAACATTCTACAGAAAGAACTGGTATCATATTATGGCAAAAACGCCCGGCTACCGCATGAAAAGCCGCATGATCATCGTCCTGGTGGGCATGATTGTATTTGGCTTTTGCGTGGTTTTGCACCAGCTTTTTAAATTGCAGATCATCGAAGGCGACGCGCTCCAGAACGCGGCGCTCCAGCAGCAGCTGCGGTCACAGGAGATCGGCGCGAAGCGCGGCGCGATCTACGACGCAAACGGCAAGACCCTTGCGGAGAGCGCGAATGTCTGGACGGTGTGCGTTTCGCCGGCGTCGATTACAAGCGAAACGCAGGCGGATGCGATTGTCGATGGCATGACCAAGATTCTGGGCCTCGATGAGGAATATGTCCGCAAAAAGATTTCTAATAAAAAAAGCTATTACGAACGCATCAAGACCAAGGTGGAAAAGCCCGAGGCGGACGCGATCACCAAGTATGTGCAGGAGAACGGCATCGGCGGCGTTTCGCTTGAGGTGGATACCCGACGTTATTACCCCTATGGGAATTTTGCCGCTACCGTGCTCGGATTCACCAATAAGGAGAATAAAGGCGGTGCCGGGCTGGAATCTTATTACGAGAAAACCCTGGCCGGTACGCCTGGCCGCACCGTTTCACTCCGGAACGCGGGCGGCGTTTCGATGTCGCTGCAGTATGAGCAGGTCTATGACCCGCAGGACGGAAATTCGCTCGTGCTGACCATCGACGAGACGATCCAGCATTACCTCGAAAAGAACCTGGAGATCGCGGTGCAGGAGCATAAGGTGGAGGAGCGCGCGGTCGGAATCGTGATGGATGTCAAAACCGGCGCCATCCTGGGAATGGCGACCAAACCGGATTTTGATCCGAACGACGCCTATGCCATCTTCGACCAGGCGGCGCTGGAGGAGCTTGAAGAGCTCAATACGGTTGAAACCAAGGAGCAATACAAGAAGGCGGTTGGGGACGCGCAGTTCGCCCAGTGGCGCAACAAGGCCATCTCAGACCCGTATGAGCCGGGGTCGGTCTTTAAGATCATCACCGCGGCGGGTGCGCTCGAATCCGGGACTTCAAATGCGAACAGCACCTTCTACTGCCCGGGATATAAAGAAGTTGCGGGCCGCCGGATCGACTGCTGGATTTCCAGCCGCGGCGAAGGACACGGCCAGCAAAATTTTGTGGAAGCGGTCAAAAATTCCTGTAACCCCGCTTTCATTGAGATTGGACAAAAGATGGGCGTGACCCGGTTCTCGGACTATTTTGCGAATTTCGGACTCACCGAAGGCACTGGCATTGACCTGCCCGGCGAGGCGAACAGCATTTACTATCCGGCTAACAAGATGGGCATCGCGGAGCTTTCATCCGCGTCGTTTGGGCAGACCTTCAAGGTCACCCCAATTCAGCTGATTACGGCGGCTTCGGCTGCCATCAACGGCGGCAAACTCATGCAGCCGTATGTGGTCAAACAGGTGATCGACAGCCAGGGCAACGTCGTCTCCACCACCGAGCCGACCGTCAAGCGGCAGGTCATCTCGGAGGACATTTCGAAGGAACTCTGCCTGATGCTGGAACAGGTTGTTACCGAAGGCTCCGGTAAACAGGCCCGTATCCCCGGTTACCGGGTGGGCGGAAAAACCGGCACCTCCGAAAAGATCGACTTGGAAAACCAGACCGGAAAAAAGAAAAATATCCTTTCATTTTTGGGCTTCGCGCCGGTGGACGACCCGCAGATCGCCTGCCTCGTGCTGCTTGACGAACCCGATCTTATCAATGCGTACGGTTCGACCGTTGCGGCGCCGGTTGTCGGTTCCATTCTGGCGGATGTGCTGCCATATGTCGGTATCGAGCCGCAGTACACCCAGGAGGAACTGGAGAACGTTGCTACCCAGACCCCGAATGTAACCAATCTCGACATCCACGACGCGGAATCGGTCCTGCGTATCGCGGGCCTCAAATTCCAGACCATCGGCAGCGGAACGACCGTTGTGCGGCAGGTGCCCGGCATTATGGAAGCGATCCCGAAGGATGGCAAAGTCATGCTCTATACCGAGGAAGAATCCGAAGAGGGCGATGTGACGGTGCCGGATGTCGTGGGCCTGAGCGGTGCGGCGGCCAATAAGGCGATCGTCGACGCGGGGCTCAACTTCGCGGCCAGCGGGACCGGAATCGAAGGCTCGGTGAGTGTGGCGGCGTCCCAGACCCCGGCGGCGGGAGAACTGGTCGCCAAGGGTACGGTCGTCACCGTCGAGTTTATTGACAAATCCCTGGGTGGATGAAGAGAAGCCCGGCGCGTAAATAAATACGGGAGGCGATATGAATGCGTTTATCCGTGCTGCTGCAGGGGCTTGACTATGTGGGCCAGCTCCAGGACTATGAAATCAGCGGCGTGACAGCCGATTCCAGACAGATTGAAAAAGGGAATCTTTTTATCTGCATCAAAGGCGGCAAATTCGACGGCCACGACCATGCGGTCGAAGCGCTTGCCGCCGGTGCGGCAGCGGTTGTCGTACAGCGGGACCTGGGCCTCGAAAACCAGGTGATTGTCCCGGACAGCCGCTATGCCTATGGGGCAATCTGCGGGAACTGGTATGGGAATCCCGCGCAAAAACTCACGCTGATCGGTGTGACCGGGACCAACGGCAAGACGACAGTTACCAACATGTTAAAGCACATACTTGAATCCGCGGGCAAAAAGGTGGGGCTCATCGGCACCATTCAAAATGAGATCGCGGACATCACTCTGCCCGCCAAACACACCACTCCCGATCCGCTCGCACTGCACAGCATGCTCGACCGGATGGTCCGGGCAGGCTGCGACTGTGTTGTAATGGAGTGCTCTTCCCATGCGCTCGACCAGAAACGGCTGGCGGGACTGCACTATAAAGTAGCGATTTTCACCAACCTCACGCAGGACCACCTCGACTACCATCATGACATGGAGAACTACTATCACGCGAAGAAGAAGCTCTTCTCGATGTGTGATACGGCTGTCGTAAATCTGGACGACGCCTATGGCGCGCGGCTGTTTGAAGAGATCGGCTGTGATAAGATTTCTTTCTCAGCCGGCAACGACGCCGCGGATTACACCGCAAAGAACATCGAATCCTTCCCGGACTGCAGCAAATTCATGCTGGTGGGCGGGGAAAAACTCGCGCGGGTCAAACTGCCGATCCCAGGGGATTTTTCGGTTTCCAACGCGCTGGCCGCCGGGGTCGCGTGTCTGCCGCTGGGGCTCAGCCTCGATGAGGTGGCAAACGGCCTTTGCACCTGCCGCGGTGTGGTTGGGCGGATTGAAGTGCTTCCTGTCGGGCTGCCGTTCACGATCATCCGTGACTATGCGCACAGCCCGGATGGTCTTGAGAAGATTATTACCACCATGAAGAAGTTTGCAAAGGGCCGGGTGGTGACCCTGTTTGGCTGCGCGGGCAACCGCGACCGCACCAAGCGGAAGATCATGGCGGATATTGTTGCGTCGCTCTCGGATTTCGTGATCCTCACGTCGGATAACCCGCGCGATGAGGATGAGATGCAGATCATCGGGGATGCGATGCCTGGGCTCGACGCCCATCCGGATACGCCCCATGAGATCATACCCGACCGTTACAAAGCGATCGAATGGGCGCTCGACAACTGCCGCCCGGACGACATCCTGATCCTGGCGGGAAAGGGCCATGAGGACTACCAGGTGCTGCACGGCGAGACGATCTGCTTCGATGAAAAGAAGATCGTCGCGGAGATCCTGGAACGAAAACGAAAGGGGTAATCCCCATTGGAAGCTATGACCATGCGGCAGATTGCCGCAGCAATCGGCGCCCTAGGCGAATGGGACGGGGTGATTACCGATCTCTCGACCGATTCGCGCGACCTGCCGGAGGGCTGCCTTTTTGTAGCGCTCACGGGTGAACGTTTTAACGGCCACGATTATATCACGCAGGCGCTCGCGGGCGGCGCGGCCTATGCTATCGCGCACGAGCGCCGGGATTATGGCAGTGACCGCGTGCTCTATGTGGAGGATACCGAGAAGGCCCTCATGGCCATTGGCCGCGCCTACCGCGCGATGTTTTCCGTGCGGTGTGTCGGGATCACCGGCAGTGTGGGAAAAACGACGACCAAGGACATGGTCGCGGCGGTGATCGCGGCGGGCTACAAGACCCTTAAGACGGCAGGCAACTTCAACAATGAGATTGGCCTGCCGAAAACCCTGCTTGGGCTCGACCGCAGCTATGAGGCGGCAGTCATCGAGATGGGCATGCAGGGAATGGGAGAAATTGAGGCGCTCGCGGCGGTGGCCCAGCCGACCGTCGGGATCATCACCAACATCGGCGTGAGCCACATCGAACAGCTCGGCAGCCGGGAGAATATCTGCAAAGCAAAGCTCGAACTTGCGGGGGCGCTGCCGGACGGCGCGCCGCTCATCCTCTGCGGGGACGACGATCTGCTCTCCCAGGTAAAAATCCCCCGGCTTGATCTGCGGTTTTACGGCATTGAGAATCCCGCCTGCGATTACACCGCCCGCGATATCCGCGCGGATTCGACCGAAACCGCGTTCATTCTGTGTTATAACGGTAAGGAACTGCCTGTACGCATCCCGTGCGTCGGGCGGCACAACGTCTTAAACGCGCTGGCGGCGTTCGCCGCCGGGCACGCGCTCGATATCCCTCCGGAAGACTGCGCGGCAGCTCTGCAAAATTATGCGCCATCCGGTATGCGCCAAAAGATCGTGGCGTGGAAGGGCTGCACAGTGGTTGAGGACTGCTACAACGCCTCGCCCGACTCGATGCGCGCCGCTTTGCAAACGCTTGGAGCCTATCCCTGTGAAGGCAGGCGGATCGCCGTGCTGGGAGACATGCTGGAACTTGGAGAGATCTCCGAGGCGGCTCATATCGGGATCGGCCGCTGTGCGGAAGAAAATGGAATCGATCTCCTGCTTGCGTACGGACCGCTGGCGCGGTATTATGTGGAAGGCGCCAAAGCGGCCGGCGGGAAGATCGACGCCCGCCATTTTGAAACAAAAGGCGCGTTGCTTGACGCGCTCATGCAAAAGCTCGGGGCCGGGGCGGTCATCTGGTTCAAAGCAAGCCATGGAATGCATTTTGAGGAGCTTCTGCAAGGACTGTACAGTGAGGAGAACGACAAAATATGCAAAACACAACCGTGTTGATACTTACCACCCTGGTCGCGTTTTTTGTTTCGGCCGCGCTGGGGATTGTGTTGATTCCGTTTCTGCGCCGGCTTAAATATGGCCAGACGATCCTGGACATCGGTCCCGCGTGGCATAAAAAGAAACAGGGAACCCCGACTATGGGCGGCATAATGTTCGTAATCGGTGTTACAATAGCTGTTGTGGTCGGCTACGCCACCTTGCTGCTCTCCGACCAGGCAATGCGGATCGATTCGATGGGGACGATCAAGCTGTTCGCCGGAATGGTGATGGCGCTCGCGTTTGGGGCGGTGGGCTTTCTGGACGACTATATCAAGGTCGTGAAGAAGCGAAACCTCGGACTGACCGCCCGCCAGAAATACCTGATGCAGCTGATCATCGGGGTGTTTTACCTGTCGATGCTCTACCTTGCGGGCGAACGGTCAACGGTGGTGGTGATCCCGTTTATCGGGCAGCTTGACCTGGGGCTTCTTTATTACCCGCTTGCAATGATTGTGATCACTGGTTTTGTAAACGCGGTCAATCTGACTGACGGCATCGACGGGCTGGCTTCCTCGGTCACCTTTGTCTATGCGCTTGTCATGCTGGTGATTTCCGGCGTGCTCAGCTACGCGCAGGCGGGGCTCATGTCCGCGGCGCTCGCGGGCGGAACGCTCGGCTTTCTGGTGTGGAACTTCTATCCGGCAAAGGTGTTCATGGGGGACACCGGCTCGCTTTTTCTGGGCGGACTGGTGGTGGCGCTTGCGTTCGACGTGGGACTGCCACTGCTGCTCATCCTCACCGGCGTGGTCTACTGGTGCGAAGCCTTTTCGGTCATGCTGCAGGTGACCTACTTCAAGCTGACCCACGGCAAACGCATCTTCAAAATGAGCCCGATCCATCATCACTTCGAGATGTCGGGCTGGAGTGAGATCAAGATTGTCAGCGCTTTTTCCCTGGTGGCGCTGGCGGGCGGCATTCTGGCAATTTTTTCGGTAATGCTGCTTTAAAAACCGGGCTTTAAACTATGAAAGGGGGCGTACGATGGAACGTGCACAGCCGTTTGGCCGGGCAGGCAAGAAGGCGCGGGTAAAAACCGAAAAGGCCGGGATGGACCTTACCTTTTTGATTCTGGTCCTGCTGCTGCTTTCGATCGGGCTGATCATGCTGTTTTCAGCGAGCTACGCCTATGCATATTACCACGACGGGAACAGCTTCTATTACATTTCCCGCCAGCTCTTTTTCGCAATTGTGGGCGTGATCATGATGCTGATCATCTCAAGGATCGATTACCATATTCTGCACCGGCTGGCGCTCCCGATCTTCGCGGGCACCATCTTCCTGCTCATCTTCGCGCTTGTTTTTCCATACCGGTCAGACGCAAAACGCTGGATCAACCTTGGATTTACCACTTTCCAGCCGTCCGAGCTTGCAAAATTTGCGCTTGTGGTACTGTTTGCCCACCTGATTTCAATCAACTACGAAAAAATGAAGGACCCGAAATACGGCGTCTGGCCTTTTTTGGGAATCATGGGCGTGATCGCGTTGCTCATGCTGCTTGAGCCGCATCTGTCCGGCACCATCCTGATCGTTTCGATCGGCATCGTTATGATGTTTGTCGGCGGCACCGATATCAAATGGTTCATGCTGGGCGGAGGCCTGCTCATCGGCGGCATCATCGTCATGGTCCTCATACCAGGCGTGGTCGAATACGCGGAATCACGATTTATCTACTGGATCAACCCATGGGACGCGCCGCAGGGCGCGGGTTACCAGACCATCCAGTCCCTTTACGCGATCGGTTCGGGCGGGCTTATGGGGGTCGGCATCGGCAATTCCCGCCAAAAGCACCTCTATCTGCCGGAACCGCAGAACGATTTCGTTTTCTCGGTTGTCTGTGAGGAACTTGGTTTCATCGGCGCGGCGATCATCATCCTGATCTTTGTGCTGCTTGTCTGGCGCGGCTATGTCATTGCGATGCGCTGCCGCGACCGGTTCGGCTCGATGCTCTCGGTTGGACTCACCACCCAGGTCGGCGTGCAGACAATCCTCAATATTGCGGTTGTCAGCAATACCGTCCCCAACACCGGCATCAGTTTGCCGTTCTTTTCCTATGGAGGTACGGCGCTGGTTATGTTACTATGTCAGATGGGGGTTATCCTTTCGGTCTCGCGGCAGTCGAGCATCGAGAAAGAGTAGAACACGCAAAAAGCCTGCGGATTCCTCCACAGGCTTTGGCGCATCCCGATACTGGACGGCAAAACATCAGCAATGGAGGGCTTTGACAGCATGAAAATCCTTTTTGCCTGCGGCGGCACGGCGGGACATATCAATCCCGCGATCGCTGTTGCGAACTTTATAAAAGCCCGCCAGCCAAACGCGGAGATTCTCTTTGCGGGAAACCCAAAGGGGATGGAAGCGCGCCTGGTGCCGAACGCCGGCTTTGATTTCTTCCCGATTGAGATCATGGGTTTTCAGCGTCAGCTCAACTGGTTTAACATCAAATATAATGTGAAAGCGGTGGGCTGCCTTGCGCTTTCCTGGGGCCGCTCCAAACGGCTGATCCAGCAGTTTGGCCCGGATATCATTGTGGGGACCGGCGGTTATGTCAGCGGCCCGATTCTGCGCGAGGGCGCGAGGCTCGGGATTAAAACGGTCACGCATGAATCAAACGCGTTCCCCGGCGTGACGACAAAAATCCTTGCCCGCACCGCGGACAAGGTGCTCATCTCGGTGGAGGAGGCCAAACGTTTCCTGCCAGCGGGCCGTGAATATATCGTCACTGGAAATCCGGTGCGCGAACAGATCATCTTTGCAAACCGCGAAAAGGCGCGGCAAAAGCTTGGCCTGCGGGAAGGGCAGATCTGCCTCGTGTCCTTTGGAGGAAGCCTTGGCGCGCGGCGTGTGAACGAAGCGGTCGCCGGGCTGATGGCCTGGGAACAGCACCGCGGCGGCATCTACCATATCCATGCGACCGGCTCTTATGAAAAAGACCGCTTCCCGCAGCTGCTCGAGGCCGCGGGCGTCGATGCGAAAGCCCCCGGGCTGGATGTGCGCGAATATATCAACGACATGCCTGACTGCCTGGCGGCGGCGGACCTGGTCATCTCCCGGTCAGGAGCGATGACCCTGACCGAGCTTGAAGCGAGCGGCACCGCGTCGGTGCTCATCCCGTCTCCCAATGTGGCGGAAAACCATCAGTATCACAACGCGATGGTGCTTTCAGAGCACGACGCGGCTGTGGTGATCGAGGAGAAGGACCTCACCCCAAAACTTCTGCGCGATACAGTGGAATCCCTCTGCGCTGACCCGGCCACTCTCCGGCGGCTGGGGAAAAACGCGCAGTCCATGGCAATTATCGACGCGAACGAACGCATTTATCAGGAGATTACGGGGCTGCTTTCCAAGCCCTGAAAGCCGTTTTTTCAAAAAATGAGACCGTCCCGCCGCGCTGCGGCGGGACATACAGGCGCAAAGCACCCCTTGGCACCCAATTGCATAATATGATTTTGCAAGGGGGTCTCGTACCCTCGTTCTATGCGAAAGGGTGCGTGAAATGGAAAAACTGTTGATCGAAGGCGAAAAACGCCTGGAAGGAACCCTGCGGGTGCACGGGGCGAAAAACTCCGCATTACCGATTCTGGCGGCGACGCTGCTGCCGGGCGACTGTGTCATACATAACTGCCCCCGGCTTACCGACGTCACCGCCGCATGCAATATCCTCGGCGATCTCGGCTGCGACACCCATCGTGAAGGCGACAGTGTCGTTGTAGGGCCCTGCCGGGACTGTTCCTGCTGCATCCCCGACGAACTGATGCGCATGATGCGCTCGTCCATTGTTTTTCTCGGCGCGATTATCGCGAAGTGCGGCAAGGCGCGGATTTCCCTGCCGGGCGGATGCGAACTTGGGCCGCGTCCCATCGATCTGCATCTGGCGGCGCTTGAACGGCTCGGAGTCACCATCCGGGAGGACCACGGATACCTCGACTGCCGCGTCGAAAACAAACTGCGCGGCGCGAAGATTTCGCTGCCGTTCCCCAGCGTCGGCGCAACCGAAAACATCATGATTGCCGCCAGTCTGGCCGAAGGCGAAACGATCGTCAAAAACGCGGCGCGCGAACCGGAAATTTCCGACCTCGCGTCCTTCCTCAATGCCTGCGGCGCTCGGATCCACATCGCCCGCGGCGGCGATGTGCATATTATGGGAGTGCAGAAGCTGCATCCCGCCCATCACCGGGTGATCTCTGACCGGATCGCGGCGGCGACTTACCTTTCCTGCGCGGCGGTCACCGGTGGTGATGTGACTCTGACCGATGTCTGTTCCGAGCACCTTTCAGCGATTCTGCCCTGTTTTGAGGAGATGGGCTGCGACCTCACGGTGCGGCCGGATACGATCCGCATCTGTGCAAAACATCCGCTGCGTGCGCTTGGTTCGGTGCGCACAATGCCGTATCCCGGCTTCCCAACCGACGCGCAGCCTCCGCTGGTCGCGCTGGCAGGCGTGGCGGAAGGCACCAGCGTCTTTATTGAAAATATCTTCGAAAACCGCTACAAATATGTCCCGGAACTGCAGCGCATGGGCGCTGAGATCAAGGTGGAGGGGCGTATCGCGGTGGTGCGGGGCGTGCGGGAACTGCACAGCGCTACCGTCTACTGCACCGACCTGCGCGGCGGCGCGGCGCTCGCGGTGGCCGCTCTGGCGGCGCAGGGTGAAAGCACGCTCTACCAGATTGAACATATTGACCGCGGCTACGAACAGTTTGAACAGAACCTTTCCAATATCGGCGCTTCGATCCGCCGGGAAAGCTGACGGAAAATGAAAACGGAAGTCTAAAAATCCGGAGGAAGTCCCCATGAAGCAAAAGATCCTCTCATTTGGCTCGCCGCGCCGCGCCGCGCCCGACCGGGCGAAGGCGGCGGCCGCGAACAGCCAGCGGCGCAAACGCCGCCGGACCGGGCGGCAGACGCTCAATTACATATTGATCCTGCTCGCGGCGGCCGTGGTCATGGTGGTCCTTTCGCTGACGGTTTTCTTTAAAATCGAAAAGCTGGAGGTCACCGGGACCACGAAATATGCCGTGCAGGAAATCATCGACACCTCCGGCGTCAAAATCGGGGACAACCTGTTTTGTGTGAGTGAGAAGGGCGTGACCAGGCGCCTGGCTGAAAAGTATCCGTATGTGGAAGCGGTGAATCTCAAACGGACATTTCCACCGAAGCTGACGATTGAAATCACCCAGGCAAAGGTGCTCGGCGCGGTGGCGTCGGACGACGGATATGTGGTGATCGGGCAGAACGGAAAAATCCTGGAAACGGGTGCGCAGACCCTGCCGGAGGGCACGACCGCGATCACCGGCATGTACCTTTCCGATCATACGGTGGGACGTATCCTGGGCGAGATATCCCAGAAAGGGGAGATCGTCGCGCCGGAGGAACAGTTCGCTTCATCGGAGGAAACGTCCTCCCAGAAGGCGGCGAGTTCCTCGGAAGATGCAAAGGTGGACCCGAAGAAGCTCGATAAGCAGCGCCGCGAACGGGCGGCCACGGTGGAAAAGGACGGGTACGCCATGCTGAAAAGTCTGGTCGATGCGGTTGAAGAAACCGGGTTTGAACGGATCACGCTGGTGGATTTCACCGATCGGCTCAACATGCTGCTTGTTTATGACAACCGTGTGATGATTGAGCTTGGCAGCCAGGCCAACCTTCCCTATAAGCTGAAATTCGCACAAAAAGTGATCGAGGACGAGCTGGAGCCCACTTTCCAGGGAATCCTGGACGTTTCGATCGACAAAGAGGTCTGGGTTGACCCGTGCAGCATCGAACAGGAACTGCAAAAGCGCAGGCTGAACGCGATGAAGGCCGCGCAGGAGGACAGCGGGGAATACAGGCCGCCCGCAAAGGACAGCCCGGAGCTGGAAGTCATACCGGGTTCAGCATCCAGCAGCAAACCTGCTTCATCGGAGGCGCAATCGTCCTCTGCGAGCGAGCCGTCCTCGTCCTTCGACCCTTTGGAAGTGATTCCGAACGACGATAAGGAGCAGCCGGAATCCTCCTCTCAGGCGACCTCGGCCGAGCCGCAGAAAGCGGATGAACAGGCATGAGAAGAGGAGAGGGAAATATTCACATTTTGCGTTGGAATCAGGAATTTCTATTGATTTACCCATAGCGATCTGATAGAATAATACTTAATAGTATAATTATGATGATGTCCGGATGGGCTTTGATGCATACTTTTAAAGTTTATGGATGATACAGGGGGAACAGCGATGTTAATGAACTTCGACATGGCAAACGATGAGAGCGAGAATGTCGTCTCAATTAAGGTAATCGGCGTCGGCGGCGGCGGCGGGAACGCAATCAATCGCATGGTCCAGTCGGGTATGAAGAGCGTGGAATTCATCTCGATCAATACCGATAATCAGGCGCTGCTCACTTCGCAGGCCACCTATAAGCTTCACATTGGGGACAAGCTCACCCGCGGAAAAGGCGCGGGCGGCAATCCGGAAAAGGGCCAACGCGCCGCCGAGGAAAGCCGGGATGAGATTGCTTCGGCGCTCAAGGGCACCGATATGGTGTTCATCACCGCCGGTATGGGCGGCGGAACCGGAACTGGCGGGGCCCCGGTCGTGGCGGAAGTGGCGCATGAGATGGGAATTCTCACCGTCGGCATCGTCACAAAGCCGTTCAACTTTGAAGGCAAGCGCCGCATGGATCAGGCCGAGATGGGCGTCACCGCGCTGCGCGAACATGTGGATGCGCTGCTCGTGATTCCCAATGAGCGCCTCAAGCTGATCTCCGAGGAAAAAATCACCCTGCAGAATGCTTTCTCCGCCGCGGACGATGTGCTCAAACAGGGCGTGCAGAGTATCTCCGATCTGGTAAATATCCCCGGCGTGGTCAACCTGGACTTCGCGGACGTCACCGCGATCATGAAGGACGCCGGCTACGCGCATATGGGCGTGGGCGCCGCATCCGGCAAGGATAAGGCGAAGGCGGCCGCTGAAAAGGCGATCTCCTCGCCGCTGCTCGAAACTTCGATCAACGGTGCGAAAGGCGTCATCGTCAACATCACCGCTTCGCCGGACATCGATCTCGACGACATCGACGTCGCTTCCTCGATGATTCACGATGCGGCGCATCCGGACGTCAACCTCATCTGGGGCGCGACCTTCGACGACACGCTCCAGGATGAGATGAAGGTCACGGTCATTGCCACCGGGTTTGACAATGACAAGAACTTCAGCCTCCCCAATTACAGCTTCAAGCCGGGCGCTTCGGCTGACAGCACGGTGAAGACCGGCGGAGAAAACGGGACAGGCACCGGGAACGACGAGGAAGATGATAATTTCTTTGACATTCTGTCAATCTTCAACAACAAGAAATAACTGTGAGGGAGTATTGCCAGAATGGCAGTGCTCCCTTTCTTTTTGTAAAAAACCTGTAAAATAAAGGAGAAATTTCGGATGGACAACAACGAGATGCCGATCCTCTACCAGAATCGGGAACTGAGCTGGCTCAAATTCAACCAGCGGGTGCTGGAGCAGTCCTGTGACATGACCATCCCGCTGCTTGAAAGGCTGAAATTCATCTCGATTTTTTCGAACAATCTCGACGAATTCTTTATGATCCGCGTGGGTACCCTGACCGACGCGTCGATGCTTGAACCACAGGCGGTCGACAACAAGTCCAAAATGACCCCGGCCGAGCAGCTCGAAGCAATTTTTCCGCAGGTGCGCGAGCTGATTGATAAAAAGGATGGGGCCTATGCCCGCCTGATGCAGGATCTTAAACAGGTCGGGATTGTGCATCTGGATATGGATATGCTCACCGAGGAGGAGGAAGCCTTCCTGGAAGGGTATTTCCGCACCGAGATCCTGCCGATCCTTTCGCCGCAGATCATCGATAAGCACCACCCGTTCCCCTTCCTTAAGAATAAGGAAACCTATATCTGCACCCAGCTGCAGACCAAAGGGGAGTTTGTAAAAATTGCGATCATCCCGGTTTCGACGGGATTTGACAGGATCGTTTATCTGCCGTTTGAAAAGAACCGCTTTGTCCTGATTGAGGAATTGGTGCTCAAATACTGCGAGCATATCTTCCAGAACTATGTCGTGGTGGCCAAGACCATTTTCCGTATCACCCGCAATGCCGATATCAACGTCGAGGAGGCGATGTATGACCACGACGCGGATTACCGCAGCGTTATGGAGGAATTGGTGAAGAACCGCCGCAAGCTGATGCCGGTGCGGATCGAATTTTTCGGTCAGGTGACCGGGGCGATCGCCGAGCAGCTCTGCCGCAAGCTGGAACTCACGCAGGAGCGGGTTTTCCGAGGGAACACGCCGCTCGATATGTCGTTTGGCTTTAAGCTTTGTTCGCATTTTGAGCGGCAGGGAATGAAGGAGCTGTTTTATCCGCCGCTTACCCCGCAGCAGTCCTCCATGATCCGGCCCGACCGGCCGATCATCCCGCAGATTGAGGATCACGATATCCTGCTCTCCTATCCCTATGAAAGCATGAAGCCGTTCATCGCGCTTCTGGTCGAGGCGTCGGAAGATCCGGCGGTGCTGAGCATCAAGATGACCCTCTACCGGGTCGCGCAGGAAAGCCAGATCGTCGCGGCGCTCATCAAGGCGGCGGAAAACGGCAAGGAGGTGCATGTGGTCGTCGAATTGCGCGCGCGCTTCGACGAGGAGAACAATATCATCTGGTCGAAGCGGCTGGAGGAAGCGGGCGTCAACGTTGTGTACGGCCTGGGCGAATACAAGGTGCATTCCAAGCTCCTGGTCATCACCCGCAAGGTGGGCGGCAAGGTGAGCTTCATCACCCAGGTGGGCACCGGAAACTACAACGAATCGACCGCGAAACTCTATACCGACCTGTGCCTGATGACCGCGAATCGGGAATTCGGCGAGGACGGGCTCAAGATTTTCAGCGGCATCCTCACGAATAATCCCGCGGGCGACACCCGGCATCTGATTGCCGCGCCGGTCACGATGAAGCCAGCGGTGCTGACCTACATCGACGAGGAGATCCGCTGCGCGTTGGAGGGCAAGCCCGCTGAAATTCTGATAAAGATCAATTCACTCACCGACAAGGATATCATCGACCGGTTGATCGAGGCCTCAAAAGCCGGGGTCAAAATCCGCATGGTCATTCGCGGCATCTGCTGCCTGCGGGTCGGGGTGCCGGGCTATACCGACAACATCGAGGTCATCAGCATCGTCGGGCGTTTTCTTGAGCATAGCCGGGTTTATGTGTTCGGCACGCCGGAGCGCAGCCGGATGTATCTTTCGTCGGCCGATTTCATGACCCGCAATACCGAACGGCGGGTTGAGGTTGCCGCGCCGATCTACGACCAGCAGATCAAAAAAAGGATCCTGTCGATGCTCGAGATGGAGTTTAATGACAATGTGAAGGCGAAACGCCTGCTTCCCAATGGAGCATACAGCCTTGTGAAGAACGACCGGCCGCCGACCGACAGTCAGATTGACCTCTATAAGCTGGCGTATGTGCGTGCGGAGAAGGCCGCGCAGCAGGAGGAGCATCCGGTGCACGGCGCGGGCCGCCCGCAGAAGGAGCCGCCGCGCGGCGGACTGCAAAAATTCCTGGATAAGTTCAGAGCCTTTTTCAAATAATACCGGGTGCCGCCGCAAATTTGCGGCGGCACCGTTCTCATTATTTGCACTTTTTGGGCCGGCATGGTATAATAATTGGGTATGATTTCGCGCATAGCGGCAAAAATGGAGGCAAAGCGATGCCAAAAAAAACGGCAAAAGATTATGGCAATGAAAGTATTTCGTCCTTAAAGGGCGCGGATCGCGTCCGCCGCCGCCCGGGGGTGATCTTTGGGTCGGACGGGCTGGAGGGATGCCAGCACGCGATGTTTGAGATCCTCTCGAACTCGATCGACGAAGCGCGCGAAGGCCACGGCGACAGGATCGTCGTCACCCGCTACCGGGACCAGTCGATCGAAATTGAAGATTTCGGCCGGGGCATCCCGGTTGACTATAACCCGCGCGAGGAAAAATATAACTGGGAGCTTGTCTTCTGCGAACTCTACGCGGGCGGAAAATATCAAACCAACGAGGGCGAAAGCTACGAATATTCACTTGGGCTTAACGGCCTGGGCCTTTGCGCGACCCAATATGCGTCCGAATACATGGATGTGGAGATCTACCGCGACGGCTGCAAATACACCCTGCATTTTGAACATGGCGAGAACGTCGGGGGGCTCCATAAGGAGGAGACCCGCCGCCGTCAGACAGGCAGTAAGATCCGCTGGAAGCCGGATCTGCAGGTGTTTACCGACATTGCGATCCCGTTCGATTACTATACGGACGTCATCCGCCGGCAGGCGGTCGTCAACGACGGGGTGCGCTTCATTCTGCGCAACCAGACCGAAAGCGGTTTCGAGGAGCGGGAGTTTCTCTATGAAAACGGCATTGTCGACTATGTGCACGAGCTGGCCGGGGAGGAAACCCTCACGCCGGTGCAGTTCTGGAAGGCCGAACGCAAAGGCCGCGACCGCGAGGACAAGCCCGAATACAAGGTGAAGCTCTCGGTGGCGTTCTGCTTCTCGAACAAGGTGAAGACCACCGAATATTACCACAATTCAAGTTGGCTCGAACACGGCGGCAGCCCGGAAAAAGCGGTCAAGCTGGCATTTACCTACATGATCGACAATTACATCAAGAACGCCGGGAAATATACGAAGGGCGAGAGCAAGATCACCTTTGTGGACGTGGAGGACTGCCTGGTGCTGGTGTCGTCAAACTTTTCGACCCAAACCTCCTATGAGAACCAGACCAAGAAGGCGATCACCAATAAATTTGTCTACGAGGCGATGAATGAATTCCTGCGTCATCAGATGGAGGTCTACTTCATCGAAAACCCGGACGAGGCTTCGCGTATCGCGGAGCAGGTGCTCATCAACAAGCGCAGCCGTGAGAACGCGGAACGCACCCGGTTAAACCTCAAAAAGAAGCTTGCCGGCACAATTGACATGTCCAACCGCGTACAGAAGTTTGTCGACTGCCGCACCAAGGACGTGAGCCGCCGGGAAATTTACATCGTGGAGGGCGATTCGGCGCTCGGTTCCTGCAAAATGGGGCGCGACAGCGAATTTCAGGCGATCATCCCGGTGCGCGGCAAGATCCTCAACTGCCTCAAGGCCGAGTACGACAAGATCTTCAAAAACGAGATCATCACCGACATCTTCAAAGTGCTCGGCTGCGGCGTGGAGGTGACCGCCAAAGCGAATAAGGAACTCTCCTCCTTCGACCTCAAGGGGCTGCGCTGGAATAAGATTGTCATCTGCACCGATGCCGATGTCGACGGCTTCCAGATCCGCACCCTGATTCTCACGATGCTCTACCGGCTCGCGCCAACCCTCATTGAGGAAGGCTGCGTCTACATCGCGGAGTCGCCGCTTTATGAGATCACGACCAAAGATAAGACCTATTTTGCCTATACTGAACAGGAAAAAGCCGATGCGCTCGCAAAAATCGGCAGTGCGAAGTTTACCATCCAGCGGTCGAAGGGCCTTGGCGAAAACGAGGCGGACATGATGTGGCTGACCACCATGAACCCGGAAACCAGGCGGCTCATCAAGGTGACGCCGTCGCAGGCGGAGCAGACCTCTGTGATGTTTGATCTGCTTTTGGGGGACAACCTGGCGGGACGCAAGGAGTTCATCGCGGAGAACGGCTACCAGTATCTTGAGTTGGCAGATATTTCCTAAACGGGGGAAAAACCGTGCAAAACATTTACAGTTGGAGCTGATCGTTTGGCAGCAAAAAGACCGAAGAAACAGGAAGTCAAGAAGGTGAAAGACCCGTCCGCGGTCATTGAGAACGCGGGCGTTATGGTCGAACAGCCGATTGTTGAAACGCTGGAAAAAAACTATATGCCCTATGCGATGAGCGTCATCGTTTCGCGCGCGATCCCGGAGATCGACGGTTTCAAGCCGTCCCATCGAAAGCTGCTCTACACGATGTACAAGATGGGGCTGCTCACCGGCGCGCGCACCAAGTCCGCGAATGTGGTTGGACAGACGATGCGCCTCAACCCACATGGCGATCAGGCGATTTATGAGACGATGGTGCGTCTCGCCCGCGGCTATGAGGCATTGCTGCATCCGTATGTGGACAGCAAGGGCAACTTCGGCAAGGCATATTCGCGCGACATGGCTTTTGCCGCGAGCCGTTACACCGAGGTCAAGCTCGACGCGCTCTGCACTGAACTTTTTCGGGACATCGATTACGATACGGTCGATTTTGTCCCGAACTATGACAACACCATGAAGGAACCGACCTTGCTGCCGGTGACTTTTCCGTCGATCCTCGTCAATTCAAACGTGGGCATTGCGGTCGGCATGGCTTCGTCGATCTGCCCGTTTAATCTGGCAGAGGTCTGCGAGACCACCATTGCGGTGCTTAAAAATCCTGACCATGATCTCGTTGAGACGCTGCGCGCGCCGGATTTCCCGGGTGGCGGCTACATCGTCCACAATGAACGGGAGCTGCGGCAGATCTATGCGACCGGCCGCGGCGGCGTGAAGGTGCGTTCGCGCTATACCTATGACAAGGGCTCGAACTGCATCGACATCACTGAAATCCCGCCAACCGCAACGGTTGAAGCGATCATGGACAAGATCGTCGACCTGGTGAAAGGCGGAAAGATCCGGGAAATCTCCGACATGCGCGACGAGACCGATCTCTCTGGACTCAAATTGACCCTTGATCTCAAGCGCGGCGTCGATCCGGACGCGCTGATGCGCAAGCTCTACAAGATGACCCCGCTTGAGGACAGCTTTTCCTGCAACTTCAACGTCCTGATCGGCGGGATGCCGCGCGTCTGCGGCGTGAAGGAACTCATCAACGAATGGGCGGCCTTCCGTGAGGGTTGCATCCGCCGCCGGGTTTATTTTGAACTTGGAAAGAAAAAGGAAAAGCTGCACCTGCTCAAGGGCCTGCGCAAAATCCTGCTCGACATCGACAAGGCGATCAAAATCGTGCGCGAGACGGAGGAGGAGAAAGAGGTTGTCCCGAACCTGATGATTGGGTTCGGCATCGACGAAACCCAGGCCGAATTCGTCGCGGAGATCCGCCTGCGGCAGTTAAACCGTGAATATATCCTAAAGCGCACCGATGAGATTGACCAGCTTACGAAAGACATCGCGGAGATGGAGGGCATTCTTGCTGACCGCAAAAAGGTTCGTGCCATCATCATTGAGGAACTGCGGGCGGTCAGCAAGAAATTCGGCCAGCCGCGCCGTTCGCTGCTTTACTACCCGACAGAGGAGGACGCGGTCGAAATTACGGCTGAGGCCGCCGACTATCCGGTGAATCTCTTCTTCACGCGGGAGGGATACTTTAAAAAGATCACGCCGCAGTCGCTGCGCATGAGCGGCGAGCAGAAGCTCAAGGAAGGCGACGAGATCGTCCTGACAATGGAGTCGCAGAATGTCGCGGAACTTCTGTTTTTCACCGACAAGGCCCAGGTTTACAAAGCCAAAGCCAGCGATTTCGACGACACTAAGGCGAGCGTCATGGGCGATTATATCCCCGCGAAACTTGGCATGGACGAAGGTGAAGCCGCAATCTATATGGCGGTCACCACCGATTTTGCCGGATACATGATCTTCTTCTTCCAAAACGGCAAAGCGGCAAAGGTCGAGATGACAAGCTATCAAACAAAGACCAACCGGAAGAAACTCCTTGGGGCCTACAGCAGCGCTTCGCCGCTGGCAGCGGTGTTCCAGCTTCCGCAGGATGGGGAGTTCCTGCTCACCGCGTCAAATGGCCGGATGCTGATCGCGAACACCGGCGCCATTGGCGCGAAAGCTACCCGCGGCACCCAGGGTGTCGCGGTTATGACCCTCAAAAAGAACCATTATGTAGCATCGGTGCGGCCGTTTGACGAAAATCTGGTTGCCAATTCCCACCGGTTCAGGGTGAAATCGCTGCCCGCGGCGGGTGCGCTTCCAAAAGCGGAGGATTTGGGCGAACAGCTGACCCTTTGAGCGCGTGCCGGACCAAGCCGGCCCTGTCCGCGTGTTGGGAAGCACGCCAAAAGCCGGACGGGAGACCCGTCCGGCTCGGGTTTTCATCCCCGTGCAAACGCAGTTTCGGAGTAAAAACCAATGCTAGTATGTGCATATCGGAATAAAAGATACCGGATGGCAAAAAATATTTTGGAATCCCTTGCAAAGCTTGTTTGGTTATGGTAAAATATTACGAGTTGATAGCATTTATAAAATCGGAGGTTTGGAAAGTGAACGTTTTTGAGATTATCGGCGGCATCATCATTCTGGTTACCGCTGTCATTATTGTGATCACCGTCATGTTCCAGGAGGGCAAAGGCGGCGGGCTTAACGCGCTGTCCGGCTCGAACGAGTCTTCCTACCTGGGCAAGAACAAAAACAGAAGCATGCAGGCGACAATGGTCCGCACCACCCGTTATGCGGGCATCATTTTCGTGGTGGTTACGCTTGCGGTTTATTTCATCAGCGCCGCCATGAAATAAGCACCTGTAAAAGAGAAATAAAAAGGCCGCTTCCGTTTTCCCGGAAGCGGCTTTTTGTTTTTTTCACCCAGCTCAAAGCTCTTTGACGAGGTCCTCGTGTTCACAGAATTCTTCAAAAAATCTGTGCCCAGTTGGGACAAACCCGCATTTCTGATAGAACGGGATCGCGTAAAGCTGCGCGCCCAATTTGAGGCGCTTTGCGCCGTGGCTGCGCGCCACCTTTTCAAGTTCCTCCATCACCCTGCGGCCAAGCTGTAAACCGCGATGGCTTTTCAGCACCGCAATCCGGCCGAGGTGCCAGCAGCAGTCCTCTTCAGCAAAGGTGCGACCGGTCGCTACCGGCCTGTCCCCATCGTAAAGAACCGCATGGATGGAAATCGCGTCGAATTCATCCGCGTCCGGAATGGTAAAGCCCTGTTCCTTTGTAAAGACCTCATCCCGCACAAAAAGCGCGTCCGAGAGATCCCCGGTGCCTTCGATGATTTTAACGTCCATATTTTCACTCCTCGCGCTGTTTCGCTCTTACCTTTCATTATAACGGTTCAAACCGCGAAAAGCAACTTCAGGATAAGCATTGCCAGCACCCCGGGAATTCCCAGGATGGTTGCCACCGCGACGGTGAATAGATTGACCGAAAGCAGCACGCCTGTGAAGGCACCGAGCCAGCCGATACCAAAGAGCGCGGCGTTCCCAGTGATTGCGGAAAAACAGAGTGTGCGCAGAAAGTGTCCCGACCGCAGCAGGATGATAAAGATATAGATCCCCACAAACGCCCCGATCCCCCAGAGAAAAGATCCCATTGCATTCACCTCCATCGGTAAAAGATATGCGGTGGGACAACCAAAAAGAACACGCTGCCCGGCTGCGCCGGAGCGCCGCTGCGCGTCGACGCGTGTTCAAAGGGCTTGCCAGCCCTTTGCATCCTGACTGGTGTCGTCTGCGACGACCCGCCGCGTAAAGCGGCGGATTTGGAATATGGAGTGCCTGCGGTACGAATTAGAATATCGGCCGTTTTTGGGGAGTTTGTTTGGAGAGGGCCGCAGCGGTGGATTTGGAAGTCTGGCCGTTCGAGGTCCCTATTTTGTAAGGGGTTGCCGCAATGGAGCAAATAAAAAAGCCCCTGCGCAGCAGGGGCTTTTTCACCTTTTGCAGAAAGCGGATCTGTAAGCCGGGTTCTGTCGTGAACAACGATCTATCTAGGCCGCGCGTTGCCGCGCGGCTCGAGCCATCTTTCGGAACCCGGCGGGCCGCCGCATTGTTCCAGCTGATGTTGCTTCGGATAGGGTTTACATGGCAATGCAGTCTCCTGCATTCCGGTGGGCTCTTACCCCGCCTTTCCACCCTTGCCGTCGTCCGCCGGGGAAATCCCCGGTGATACGGCGGCGGTATCTCTCTGTTGCACTTTCCCTCGAGTCGCCTCGGCCTGCCGTTAGCAGGTATCCTGCCCTGTGAAGCCCGGACTTTCCTCACCGCGCCCATGGGCGCGCCGCCGCTGTTCAATCCGCTCTCTGAGCATTTATTGTACTGCAAAATGTGTTTTTCGTCAACTGATGGTGCCCCATGAAAAGGAAAATTCGTAAATCAAACAAAAAACAGAGATATACACCTTAAAATGCAACTTTTGACTTGCTAAATTGCAAACAGTTTATTATAATAAACAACATAAGAACCGGATTGCCTGAAAAGGGGCGGGCAATTTGGTTTCTCTGGTGATTCTCTAAATCGGGAGGTAGGAATCTATGTCAAATTTTAAGAACAGCTACCTGCAGGAGGTCTACGACAAGGTCTACGACCGCAACCCGGCACAGCCGGAGTTTCTGCAGGCGGTGCGCGAAGTGCTGGAATCGCTTGAGCCGGTCGTGGAAAGACGTCCGGACATCGTCAAGGAAGGCATCATTGAGCGTATGTGTGAACCGGAGCGTATCATCCAGTTCCGCGTTTCGTGGGTGGATGACCAGGGTAAAGTCCAGGTCAACCGCGGCTGGCGCGTCCAGTTCAATTCTGCTATCGGCCCATATAAGGGTGGCTTGCGGTTCCACCCGTCGGTCTGTTCTTCGGTCGTCAAATTCCTTGGTTTTGAGCAGTGCTTTAAAAATTCGCTCACCGGCCTGCCGATGGGCGGCGGCAAGGGTGGCAGCGACTTTGACCCGAAGGGTAAAAGCGACGGGGAAGTCATGCGTTTCTGTCAGAGTTTCATGACCGAGCTTTCACGCCACATCGGAACCGACACCGATGTGCCCGCAGGCGACATCGGTGTCGGCGCACGGGAAATCGGCTATATGTACGGCCAGTATAAACGGCTCAAGAACGAATTTTCCGGTGTGCTGACAGGCAAGGGCCCCAGTTACGGCGGCTCGCTTGCCCGCACCGAGTCAACCGGTTACGGTCTGCTCTATTTCACCCAGGAGATGCTCAAATCGATGAAATTTGAGACGATGATGGGCAAGGTGACCGTCATCTCCGGCTCGGGCAACGTTGCGATCTACGCCACCGAAAAAGCCCAGCAGATGGGCGCCAAGGTGGTTGCGCTGTCCGATTCGCAGGGTTATGTCTACGATCCGAACGGCATCCAGATCGATGTTGTCAAGCAGATCAAGGAGGTCGAGCGCGGACGCATCTCTGAATACGCCAAGCGCGTTCCCACCGCCGAATATCATGAAGGATGCCGCCGTATCTGGAAGATTAAATGCGATGTGGCGCTGCCCTGCGCGACGCAGAACGAACTCGACGTGCGTTCGGCGCAGATCCTGGTCGATAACGGCGTGATGGCTGTTGCGGAAGGCGCGAACATGCCCTGCACGCCGGAAGCCATCGAGGTCTTTCAGAAGAACGGCGTCCTGTTTGGGCCCGCGAAGGCGGCCAATGCGGGCGGCGTCGCGACCAGCGGCTTTGAGATGAGCCAGAACGCCATGCGTTACGCCTGGACCTTTGAGAAGGTCGATAACCGCCTGCAAGAGGTCATGAAGAATATCTTCCACAACTCCTACAACGCTTCGAAGGAATTCGGGGACGAGGGGAACCTGGTGATGGGCGCGAATATCGCGGGCTTCATGAAGATTGCCGACGCGATGAAATGGCAGGGAATCGCCTACTGATACAGTGTGCGTCCCCGAAATATGATTTCCCGGCCGCCGGCAAACTGCCGGCGGCCTTTGGCGCAAAAAAATGCAGGAGGAAGGCATGGACGAATACACCACTATACGAAGCTACGCTGAAGACGAATTTGTGGAGCGCCGCTCCCGGTTCATCGGGGCGGTGAAGCCGGTTACAACCGAAGAGGAAGCGCTCGCATTCATCAATGAGAAGCGCGGCAAACATTGGGACGCCAGCCACAATGTCTACGCCTATATCCTGCGGGACGGGCAGCTGAAACGGTATTCGGACGACGGAGAACCGCAGGGGACCGCGGGCATCCCGGTGCTCGACGTTCTGCAAAAGGAGGGGCTCACCGACCTCGTGGTGGTGGTGACCCGGTATTTCGGCGGAATTCTGCTCGGCGCGGGCGGTCTGGTGCGCGCGTATACCCATGGAGCGAAGCTCGCCGTTGACGCGGCCGAGCGGATGCGCATGTGCGAATGCACCGAGCTGGAATTGGAATTTAGCTACGATCTTTATGGGAAGATCTCCTATCTTCTGCCGCAGCACGGCGCGGTCATGACCACATCCGATTTCGGTGTGGCGGTACGGCTGCAGGTGCTGCTGCGGGACTGCGACCTGGCGGGCTTTGAGAAGGCGCTCACAGAGCTGACCGCCGCGCAGGTGGCCCCGCGGGTGATCGACCGGCGCTGGGCCTGTATGAATGGGTAATGTTTTGTCGGTTCCTGTCGGTTGCAAGAAATTTTTGCATCCGGCAGGAATTTTTTTATTTGTGGCGTATATTATAATAGAAGCTTGGCTAAATGCCGGTATCAAGGCGTTCTATGACAGTTGGGAAGGGACGGGGAAAGATGACCATCCGTGAGCAGACCGAAGCGCTCCAGGAGAAAACTTTGTCAAAATACGCGAGCCTTCCCCAGCATTCCCGCGGGCGGGAACGCCCGGTTGCCGACTGCCCAATCCGTACCGCTTACGCGCGGGACCGGGACCGGATCATTCACTGCAAATCCTTCCGGCGGCTGATGCATAAGACCCAGGTGTTCCTCTCGCCCGAAGGCGACCACTACCGCACCCGCCTCACCCATACGCTGGAGGTGAACCAGATCGCCAAGACGCTGGCCGTGGCGCTGCGCCTCAACGAGGAGCTGACCGAAGCGATCGCGCTGGGGCATGACCTCGGCCATACGCCGTTCGGGCACGCCGGGGAGCGGGCGCTCAGGGAGGTCTGTCCCTACGGTTTTTCGCATGCCGCGCAGAGCGTCCGGGTGGTCGAGCAGATTGAAAACGACGGCGCCGGACTCAATCTCACCTGGGAGGTGCGCAACGGCATCGGCTGCCACTCCTATTCAAACCCATCTCCCGAAGGGCGGGCTGCAACGCTCGAGGGGCGGGTCGTCTATTTCGCGGATAAGATCGCCTATCTCAACCACGACATCGAGGATGCGATCCGCGCCAAGGTGCTTTCAAACGACGACATCCCCTGGACGATCAAGTACACCCTTGGCCGGACCAAATCCCAGCGGATCACCGCGCTCATCGATTCGATCATCCAAAATAGCGGGGATGACATCCGTATGGGCGGGGAAACCGCGGAAGCCTTCGCGGAATTTAACCGCTTCATGCACGAAGCGGTCTATCTGAACCCCGCCGCCAAAGGCGAAGAAGGCAAAGCGCAGGCGGTGGTGGGCAGTCTGTACGAATATTTTGTCGCCCATCCCGATGAGCTGCCGGACGAATACCGGGCGATCCGCGAGCGCTCCGACGAGCACCGCGCGGTCTGCGACTACATCTCCGGCATGTCCGACCGGTACGCGGTCAACACCTATGAAGACCTCTTCATCCCAAAATCCTGGGAGATCAAATAGAAACCGAAAGGAGCGCGCGCATTGATCAGCGACCTGTTTTTGCAGGAACTCAAAAATAACAGCGATATCGAGCAGATCGTCTCGTCCTATGTGCAGCTCAAGCGGCGCGGCAGGGTCTTAAGCGGCCTGTGCCCGTTCCATTCGGAAAAGAGCCCATCCTTCACCGTCTACCCGGACAACCAGAGCTTTTACTGCTTCGGCTGCGGCGCGGGCGGCGACGTCATCACCTTCATCCGCCGGATCGAGAACCTCGAATATGTCGAAGCGGTCAAGTTCCTGGTCCAGCGCGCCGGCATGGCAATGCCGGAGGATGCGCGGGACGATGGGATGGCGCGGATGAAAACCCGCGTTTTGGAGTTAAACCGGACGCTGGCTCGTTTTTATCATGCGTGCCTCGTCGACCCCGTCGGGAAGCGTGGGCTTGACTATCTGCACGAGCGTGCGCTCACCAACAAGACGATCACCCGGTTCGGGCTCGGTTACGCGCCCGAAAGCTGGGACGCGGCCCTCAGGCATCTCAAAAGCAAAGGGTTCACCGACGACGAGCTGCTCGCGGCGGCGGTTGTTTCGCGCGGACGAAACGGCGGGCTTTATGACCAGTTCCGCGGGCGGGTGATCTTTCCGATCATCGACCTGCGCGGGAATGTCATCGGGTTCGGCGGACGGATTATGGGGGACGCGAAGGGACCTAAATATCTCAACTCCGGTGATACCCCGGTCTTTAAAAAGAGCCGCAACCTGTTTGCCCTGAATTTTGCCAAAGCTTCAAAACGCAGCGGACTTCTTCTCTGCGAGGGCTACATGGACGTTATCGCCGTCCAACAGGCGGGCTTTGACAATGCCGTCGCGACGCTTGGAACCGCGCTGACGGGCGAGCAGGCCCGCCTGATGGCACAATATACCGACAATGTTACCATCGCCTACGATTCGGACGGGCCGGGCCAGACGGCCACCCGGCGCGCCGTGGGCCTTCTGGGTGAAGTGGGCGTCAAGATCCGGGTACTTTCGATGTCCGGGGCGAAGGATCCGGACGAGTATATCAAGAAATTCGGCGCCGAGCGGTTCGGCCTTCTGATCGAGGGCGCTTCGAACGCGACAGAGTTTGAAATCGCCAAGCTGAAACAGAGTTACGACACCGATACGGCCGATGGTAAGGTGGGCTTCCTCAGGGAGTTTGTCAAGCTGATGGCGGGCGTGCCGAATGCCATCGAACGGGACGTCTATATCGCAAAGACCGCCGCCGACCTGGAGGTGGACAAAGCCGCGATCGCCGCACAGCTCACCTATGAACGCAAACGCGCCGCGAAAAAGCAGAAGCGCGACGCGGGCGACCTCAAAGTCTACAGCGAGGTGCGCACCCCTTCTCAGAAGCAGGATTTCCAGCGCGCCCGAAACATCAAATACGCGCTGGCTGAGGACAAGCTGCTTGCAATCCTCATGAAAAATCCAGATTATTACGAAGAGATCGCGAAACAGATCACCCTGGACGATTTTGTCACCGACCGCAACCGGGAGATCGCGCGGGTGCTCTTCGAGCGCCTGCAAAATGGGCAGTCAATCGAACTTGCGATGCTTTCCGCGTCACTTTCCGTCGAACAGATGGGCGTCGCTGCAGAGCTGCTCAATTCCGTATCAGGTATGATGTTTGGCATCGAGGATGCCAATGCCTATATCAGCACCATTCTCAGCCACAAGAATATCAAGTCGCAGGATGAGGTCGCAGCAATGTCAGACGACGACCTGAAGGCGTACATAGCCTCGCTTGCGTCGAAAAAGAAATAGGGGGACACAAAAAGCATGGCGGATAAGAAGAACGTTTTACGGGACCTGCTCGAAGCCGGAAAGGCCAAAGGAAAGCTGACCACCAAGGAGATCAGTGACGCGCTCGAAGAGCTGGATTACGATGTGGAGCAGGTTGACAAAATGTATGACCTGCTCGAAAGCAACAACGTCGAAATCGTGGAGGATATGGTCACACCGGTCGAGGAGGATCTAAAGGATCTGGGCAAAACGGCCGACCTGGATGTCGCGCTGGCCGCGGAAGGGATCAATATCGACGACCCGGTCAAAGTTTACCTCAAGGAGATCGGCCGTGTTCCGCTGCTTTCGGCGGATGAGGAGATCGATCTGGCCGTGCGCATGGGCGAAGGGGACATTGAAGCCCGCAAGCGCCTTTCGGAGGCGAACCTGCGCCTGGTTGTCAGCATTGCGAAGCGTTATGTCGGCCGCGGGATGCAGTTCCTCGATCTGATTCAGGAAGGAAATCTCGGCCTCATCAAGGCGGTCGAAAAGTTTGACCACACCAAAGGATTCAAATTTTCGACTTATGCGACCTGGTGGATTCGCCAGGCGATCACCCGCGCAATCGCGGACCAGGCGCGTACTATCCGCATCCCGGTGCACATGGTTGAAACAATCAACAAGGTGAAAAAGGTTTCCTCCCAGCTGCTGCATAAGAACGGCCACGAGCCGACCGCGGAGGAGATCGCCGCTGAGCTCGACATGCCGTCCGACAAGGTGCGCGAGATCATGCGGGTTGCGCAGGAGCCGGTTTCGCTCGAGACCCCGATCGGTGAGGAGGAGGACAGCCACCTGGGCGACTTCATCCCGGATGACGACGTACCCGCGCCGGACGACGCGGCCTCCCATACGCTTCTCAAGGAACAGCTCTCCGATGTGCTCCAGACCCTCACCCCGCGCGAGGAAAAGGTCCTGCGTCTGCGTTTCGGCCTGGAGGACGGCCGCAGCCGCACGCTGGAAGAGGTTGGCAAGGAGTTCAATGTCACCCGCGAGCGCATCCGTCAGATCGAAGCAAAGGCGCTGCGAAAGCTTCGCCATCCCTCCCGCAGCAAAAAGCTCAAGGACTTCCTCGACTGATTCCTGCGCGCCGCGGCGCGTGGAAAAAACCGTCGGAGCGCCTCCCCTTGACAAAACGGAGTATATAGCGTATACTTTAATGTATATTCAAATGGTATACATTAAAATCCCGTCAACAAGGAGAAGCGGTTTTATGCATATAACTTTGGAAGCCGATTATGCGGTTCGCATCGTCAATTGCCTTTCACAGAACAGGATGCGCATGGATGCCAAAACCATTGCGGCCAACACCGGTGTCACCCTGCGTTTTTCGCTCAAGATCCTGCGCAAACTCGTTGCGGAAGGAGTGGTACGTTCCTACAAAGGTACCCAGGGAGGATATGAGCTTGCGCGGCCAGCCAGCGAAATCTCGCTGGGGGAAGTGGTGGAGATTGTGGAAGGCCCCATCACCATCAGCCGCTGTGTTGGTTCGGAGGATTTCCAGTGTACACGCGTGCAGGACGGGGAATGCCGTTTCAACAAAACCTATAGCGAAGTTGCGCAGATGGTGCGCGAAAAACTTTATAACGTACATTTCGGGGAGTGACGGGATTTGGATTCGGGGATGGTCATCGGCCTGCTTTTGGGGGTGATCCTTGCGGTGGAGGATGCGCTTCTGGTGCGCTGGATCATTAAAAAGGGTACCGAGCGGCCGGAAAACGCCTCCAAAATTGTAACGCGGGGATTTGCCGCGCGCTATCTTCTGGTCTTTGCAGTCCTGGCGATCGCCCTGCTCGTGCCCGGGATCAATCCGCTGGGCGTTGTGCTTCCGCTGATCGTTCAGAAAGTGGTGCTGGTCATTGCGGCAGCCGTAAAAAAATAGAATAGACGGAAAAAAGGAACCGGTTATAACCGGTTCCTTTTTGATTTCAGTAATCGATGACATCGAATTCTCCGAGGTTCCTGGGGTCGTGCAGCGCACGCTTGAAATCGGCTGGATAGAAGCAACCGTAATGGGTGCGTGCGGGATTCTCACAGAGCTTGTAAAGATTGCCCGCGAAAATTGCTCCGGGCACCGCCTCAAAGCCATAAACCCCGGTAAGCACCTTCTGCGGTATCTGGATGTTGCCGCCCCAGTAGACGCCCTGCAGGTCTTCGCCGGTAAAGGTGTGTACCGCGGCTTCAACCGGCGTGACGGTGCAGGCAAGAGACGCGGAGAACCTGCCGTTGGCCGAAAGCGAAAGCGCGAGAGGCGGAACCTTTTCCGCAAAGGAGAAGAACGCCATCATGCTGCTTTCGGGGAGCGGTTCCGCCTCAAAAGCGAGCAGCTGCAGATGAAGCCCATCCGGAGCAAAGCAGACGCGCGCCTGCGAATAGGGCTTGTAATCCCGCCGTTCGAGCGGGAAACAGGTGAGCTTTGCGACATGCAGGGATTCATAATCGGGGGAACCGTGGAAAAGCCGGACTTTGAACGCCATCGGTAAAATTCCTCCTTTAACCCGGGTAGTTCCCATCGGGGCTGTAAACGACATAATTCGGAATACCGCTCGCGGTGAGCGCGGAAATCTGTGCGGTTATATCTTCCGCCAGATAGGCTTTATTATTCGTAAGCGAGGCGGTGGAAGTGTAACCCTGGATGAGCGCGGTGACCTGTTTGCCGGAAAGATTCTGAGAAAGCGCCTGCATCAGCGAACGGACTGTTTCACCCGGCGCAAGGATCGGGGCGCTGACCGAAAAATCATCCAGTATAAAGCTGTCTCCAAACTGCGCGGGCATTGCGCCGATGGTAAGGTTGTCGCCGGACACATCGAACGGGCTGCCGCCATAGTAAACGTCGTTGAGACCGAGTGCGGATATACCGGAAAGATAGACCGAAACGTCCGCGCCGCGCGGGGTGAGGCGGGCGGACATCTCCTGTACAAAGGAGGCCAGCGCCGCCGGGCGGCTTTCAGTCGCGGCTTTTTCTCCGTAGGTGGCAAGTTCCAGCCCGCCGAACGCGACCGGAAAATTCACATTGTCAAGGAGGACCTGCTTTACCCCCATCGAAACCGCTTCCTCAGCGATCTCATAAAGATAGGCGCGTGCGGTATCGGAATAGGGATTGAGCCAGGGCTTGCCCCCAGACTCCCTGGCGTTGTCAAGCCAGAGCATTTCGGAGTTCATATAAGTCACGCCCGCGCCCGTCAGCGCAGAAGCCGCGACTGGGTCGCGGAAAGCCTGCATCCGGCCGATCGGAGCGATATTTTTCGAAACAAGGTGGCTGCACACCGCAGCAAGATCATACGCGCCGGAAACCTGCGCGCCGGTCTGAGAGACGCGCTCCAGGCCGGAACGGTAAAGGATATTCCCATTCGAGTCTTTAAGATCAAACAGCAGGGCATTTACCCCGGTGAAGGTGATTTTGTCAAGGAAAGCGTCAAGAGCTTCCAGACTGGAAAGCGCCGATACGGGCGCGTAAACCGCCTGTATCTGAGCGGGCATTGCCGGGACGGGCTCCGGTTCGGGTTCCGGTTCCTCCACGGGCGGTGCCGCGGCGGCGGCGCTGGATGCGGCGGGTTCATTCGGCTTGGAAAGCGGTTCGCCGGACAGAAAGTCCATGATGGGACCATAAGCGCTCCAGCCGATGAAAGCCAGTACACAGACCGCGAGGAGGATTCCGGCACCCTTGATGAGCAGGGAGGACGGGGAATGATAACGCCGGTACATGCGGCGGTACCGTTTGATTTTTATTTGCTTTGGCATGTGTTCACCGCCATTTCAGGATATCGTCGCACGGATTCGTGCAAAACCGGTCCGGGCAGGAGGAGTCAGGTCGGCAGCTGATGGCCGATGAGGCCGTAGATTGCAAGGGAAAGAATGCCCATATAGAGCAGCATGACCGGAAATCCCCGGAACGAACGCGGAACCTCAGAGAGCATGATGCGGCGTTTGCCTTCATAAATGAGCAGAAGGGCCAGCGTATAACCGATGCCTGCCCCCAGTGCGAAAGCAGCCGTTTTGGAAAAGCTGTAGACCGCGCCGAACGCAATGAGCATTGCGCCGAGCACCGCGCTGTTAAACGCGGCAGCCTCGATAAAATTCCGGATATGGTAGTGCAGGACCGGCAGAAACCGCCGGGAGACAAAATAAAGCAGCGCATAAACCACGCAGATGCTGCCGAGCGCGATCAGGTAACGCCAGTGTGGCTGTCCGATGAACGCGTCGTTCTGCCGCAGCAGATAGACGAACGGCCAGGCAAGCAGTGACGAAAAAACCGCGATAAAGGTCAGTGTCCCGCCGAAAAAGAGGATCTTTTTCGGGGAGGACATCATCAGGGTTCCTTTGCTGGAACCGAGTCCGCGGGTAAAAACCGCATTTTGCAGCACGATCGCAGTGAGCACGACGATCAGGAATTGATAGATGGCATCCATAGAGTACCTCCGAATTCAGAAGGATTGCAGTCAGAGTGGAAGTGAAGTCCCGTGCTTTGGATTGTCGCGCCGGTAAAGCCACCAGGTGATCCCGCGCGAACAGAACCGGAAGAAAGCCGAAAAGATTGCCAGCAGCAAAAAGCCCGCGAAAGCAATCTGCACCCCGCCCAGCTTAAAGGGGACCGCGACCGGGACACCCCACACAGTGTTGTTGCCGAGCAGTTCGCGCAGCACACCGATGACCCCGAGCGCCAGCGCGAACCCGATGCTGTAGGTAATTGCGTCGACCAGCGCCATCCCGGGACGGTCGGTATCCTGTGCATAGCGGGCGCACAGGGTCGACTGGAGGGTATTGACTGCAAGGATCGGGAGATAGACGCCGAGTGAGTCGGTGACTTCCGGCGCGATCGGCAGAATGAGCGGCGTGCAGGCCACAACAAGAACCATCGAAAACATCGGATAGATCATTGCGCCCGCCCAGCGCGGGACTTTTGTCCCGATGAGCGCCGCAAGCAGCACCGTCGGGATCAGCGAACAAGCCAGGACAATCGAAACAGCCACGCTGTTTTTCAGACTGCTGGTGATCATGACGGCAAATGGGAGCGCCAGCCCGCCGACAAAGACGGGATTCTTTGAAAAGATCCCTTCCAGCCAGCGTTTATGCTTCCTGTGCTTTCTTAGCTTTTCGAGCTTCAAGATTTTTCCTCCTTATCACCCGGTGCAGGGATTCGTTGTACCGGTCGATGAGCGGCACAAAGGCGTTGGCGAAGAGGACGGCGAACGCCATACTTTCTTCAAAACCGCCGAAATAACGGAACAGCATGGTTATGAGCCCGGCGAAGATGCCGTAAACGGCCATTGAGGAGTCTCGCTTTGGGCTGGTGGCCGGGTCTGAAATCATAAAGACCGCGCCGAAAAGCAGCGTGCCGGACATCAGTTCGTAAAGCATGCTCTGCACGCCGTTGGTGCCGACACGTGGGAATAAAAACGCCACAAACGCGCAGGCCGCCAGAAACGGGATCGGAAGCTGCCAGCGCACCGTCCCGCGGAACAGGAGATATCCCAGGCAGGCGACGATGACCAGGATGCTGGTCGCGCCCATTGGGCCGGGATAATTGCCAAGGATCATCTCGGTGATGTCGTTGGTCGGAATGCCGCCGAGCTTCAGGACAAAGGCGGGATTCTGTGAAAGCTTGACCGCGACCTCTCCAAACGCGGGGATCGATTCAAACGGCTGCGGGTACATAAATACCTGATTCGGCCAGCAGATGGCCGCGAACGAGAGCCCCGCGGCCGCCGGATTGAAGAGATTGTTGCCGGTGCCGCCGAACGGATGCTTGACCACAACGATTGCAAAGAATGCCGCGGCGATCACCACGCGGTAGGGCACCGTGGCGGGCATACAGAGGGTGATGATGAGCCCGGTTACAACCGGGGAGAAATCGCGCGGATTGAGTTTTTTGCCCCGCAGCAGGGTGCAGGCCCCGTCGCAGAGCACAGCGGTCGCCACCGTGATGGCGGCGATCACCAGCACGCGCAGCCCGTAATATACCACGGCCGGAACAAACAGCACGAGCTGCAAGAGGATCATGTCGGCCATGAGGGTTCTGTTGCTCTCCTGATATCGGATATGGGGAGCAGGATGTTTGGTCAGCTTCAATGGTCCGCCCTCCCGGAATTCTCATTGTTTTTGTGCCAGCCGGAATTCGCGGCCGGGTCCCCGAGCACGGTGACCGGCTTTTTAGCGGTTCCCTCCGGCTCTGCGGGCTTTTCAACGGCAGCTTCCGGTTCTTCTGCGGCCGCATCGGCCGCTTTCGCCGCCCCTGCGGTGGATTCGGCGGTTTCCCGCTGTTCCTGCGCGTTTTCAACAAGCTCCTCCAGGCCGCCGTTTGGCATATCCGGCGCGCTTGCGATTTTTGCGGCAGGCGCTTTGACTTGTTCCCCCGGATTTTCTTTGGAAACAGCCGGTTCTGCCTCGGAAGGCTCCTTCGCGGCCAGTTCCACCTCGGTTTCAGCCAACAGGTCAACCTCCAGCGGCTCCTGTTTACTGTAGGAATCCTCGGTTGGCAAGGGCGGCGCGGCCATTTTTGTTTCCGCAAGGGCCTGCGCGAGCTCCTCAGCCGCATCCTGCGCAATCGATTCACCGATCGCCTGATCAAGTTTTTCGACGGTGCTGTCCATCAGCTCGCCAAATTTTTCTCCGGCATCCACGGCAGCGGCGGTGATTCCCACGCCCACGTCCTCGACCAGATCCTCGAGCTTACCGCCAAACTCCTGCGCTTTCAATGCGGCCTCCTGGAGTTTGCGCTCCTGTTCCCGCGCCTCGCGTTTTTTCTCTTCCAATTCGGCTTCCCGTTCAGCGCGCCGCGCCTCCCGCTGAGCTTCGCGTTCGGCCCTGCGTGCTTCACGCGCGGCCTTGCGTTCGGCGCGAAGCTGACAGCGGCGATCTTCACCCGCTTGCCACTGCGCCATATAGGCCTCGAAATCCGCCTTTTCATCCCTGGCCTGCGCCACGGCCGCCGCGCGCATCGAGCCGGCCATCCGCCGGAATTCCTCCTGGCCCTGCCGGATCGTTTCAGACAGGTCGAGCTTGGCGGGGCACATATAGCTGCAGGTGTTGCAGCCAATGCACATCTGTGCGTCAAGCGTGCGGAAATCCACAAACCGGTGCAGCTTGATGCTGCGGTAGAGGAAGAAAGGGTTGAGCCCTTCCGGACAGACATGTACGCACCGTGAGCAGCCGATGCAGTTGAAATTCATTTTCTTTTCTTCCCCGCGGAATGCCAGGATTGCCCGGGTGGTTGGGGTGACAAGGGTGTTTTCGGTGTCGATGAGACTGATGCCGGTCATCGAACCGCCCACGATGACCCGGCTTGGGTCATCGATGAGCCCGCAGCGCTCCAGCACCTGGTTGACGGTCATGCCGAGAGAAACCTCCAGATTGGTGGGGTTTCCAACACAACTGCCGGCCACTGTGACAAACGCGGTGGTCTGAGGCTTGTTGTAGTAGACCGCGCGTGCGAGATGGAGGACAGCCCCCACGCCGACCGTCAGGACATCCTCGCCGCCTTCAAAAATCTTAGACGCCTGGTATTCGGCCGGATAGCGCCCGCGAATGCGTTTAACAGGGTATTCCCCAATCAGTTTCGGAATTTTGATCTCCAGGTCGCTCAGATTTTTGTAGACTGCGAAATAGGCCTCCTGCGCATCGACCGCGCGCTGCACAATCCGCAGTCCGTCTGCGGCCAGCTTCTGGTTTTTGAGCAGGGGGTTGAGCTGGCTGGAGATATAGGGTTCGTCGTCAATGGCGTCCCCGATGAGAATTTTCGGCGGATGGACATGGCATTCGGAAAGTTTATCCGCTAGCAGCCCGCCGTCGCGCTCATCGATGATTTTTGCCGAACGCGCGATGCTGATGATCTCCCCAGGCGTGAGCTCGTCAACGTCGGATACTGGTTCGCGGTCCATCTGGACGCCGATTGTATCCGCATTGAAAAACTCCCGCAGGTCGCGGGACAGCGCAGGTTCTTTTTGCTGCTGCAGCAATATTCCCTTGTATAAAAATCCTGCCATAAGAAGCCTCCGATAATCAAAGAATGATGCCGATCATATAGTGATAATGCGGCTGCCGACGGCGCCGCGTGAGGAGTGGTATGAGTGGAAATCAAACAAATCAGCCCGCGCAGGCTCCAAATCCAGCTTACCGAAGCGGATTTGCGGGCCGCGGGGCTCGCCTTTGACGAGATCGACTGCGCCGACCCGAAATCCCGCGGGCTGTTCCTGTCGCTTCTGGAAACAGCGCGGATGACGACCGATTTTTCCCCGCGCGCAAAGGTTTTCATCGAGGTGTATCCGGATGACGCGGGTGGCTGCACCGTATATCTTTCCGACCTGAGCCGCCTGAAAACCAAACGCTGGAAGGTGCGCAGGCCGGTTTCCGTGCCGGTGATCTATTCCTTTACCGATGTGGATACCCTGATAAACGGTTCGGTCAAACTGTTTCGCCGCTGTTCGCACCGCATCCGCAAAAGCGCTCTTTACCGGCTGGACGGCGGCTGGAAGCTGATGATCTATCCGCTTGATACGGTGGAAAATATCACCCTGTCTTTCCTGGACGAATATGCCGAACGCTGCGGGGAAGGACCGCTCGCTGCGGCGTGGCTCGAAGAACATGGCGAACTGGTGGTGCGGGAAGACGCGGTGGACCTGATTTCAGCTTATTTCGGCTGAATCAGGCGCGTGAAGCGTTTTCACGCAGCGCCCTCACAGCGGAAAGGTAATCCGGTTTGCCGAACAGCGCGCTGCCTGCGACAAAGACGTTCGCACCGGCATTTGCCGCCTGCGAGATGGTGTTATTGTCAATGCCGCCATCCACCTCGATGTCCATCGTGATGCCAAGCCGGCTGCATTCGGCGCGTACGGCGGCGATCTTCGGGCACATATCAGACATGAACTTCTGCCCGCCGAAGCCCGGCTCCACCGTCATGACGAGCACCATATCAAGCTGGGAAAGATAGGGAAAAACCGCTTCGGCCGGGGTTTGGGGCTTAATGGAAACGCCGGCCTTTTTGCCCTTCCTCCGGATCGCATCCAGGACCGCCTGCGGATCGGATTCGCTTTCGAGGTGAAAGACGACAATATCCGCGCCCGCGTCGCAGAACTGCGGCGCATAGGTGAGCGGGTCGCTGATCATCAGATGGACGTCGAGCGGCAGGTCGGTCTTTTTGCGCAGGGAAGAAACCACCGGCAGACCGATCGAAATATTGGGGACAAAATGGCCGTCCATCACATCGACATGGACCATTTCCACGCCGGCCGCACGCATGTCGGCGACCTCCTGCCCAAGCCGGGTGAAGTCACAGGCCAAAATGGAAGGGGAAATTTTTACCATGATAAAATCCTCCGTGACAAGGTTTTTCCTGTATAAAAAGCCAGAAAACAGCGCAAAACGCATAATAAGGCTCATATAGTATAGCGTAAAATGCCGAGAATTGCAAGAAAATCGCCCCCAGCCCCCCAGAATTCACAGGTGGTTCATGTTTTGGCAACAACGGGGAAACAGCCCCGAAACAATGCTGAGAAATAAAGGAAAACCCTATTGACAAGTGCGTCACGATTTGGTAAAATAAAATGCGTCGCTGAAAGCCTGCGGGTGTAGTTCAATGGTAGAATGTCAGCCTTCCAAGCTGAACACGTGGGTTCGATTCCCATCACCCGCTCCAATTCCAGGCAAGAGCAAATCAGGCGACTGTAAAGTCTGCGCCAATAGCTCAGCTGGATAGAGCAACTGCCTTCTAAGCAGTAGGTCAGGGGTTCGAGTCCCTTTTGGCGCGCCATATGGTGGATGTAGCTTAGTTGGTTAAAGCGCCAGTTTGTGGCACTGGAGATCGTGGGTTCGAATCCCATCTTCCACCCCATTAAAAAAGAATTCCCCGGCCGCATCGCGGGCGGGGAATTTCTGAATTGGGCCATCGTCAAGCGGTAAGACACAGCACTTTGACTGCTGCATTCGCTGGTTCGAATCCAGCTGGCCCAGCCAGACAACCCCCGCACGTATCGCGTGCGGGGGTTGTTTTTTGATGGCGCAGGCCTTTCAGCATTTTTTTGCGGACACCAGCAGCATCATCGGGCGGCGCAGTTCGTCGCGCATGCCGGGTACGGCGTCAAGCAGGCGTTCGTCCGGTTTGGGCTCCACGATCTCCCGGATAGAAAAGCCGCGGCGCAGCAAAGTGTTAAGATAGGTGGATAGGGTTTTGTGATATTTAGGAACCTCCTCCCCCAGAAAAACTGCTTTGCGCCCGCCTTCCGAAAAATAGCGGTCCACCGGCCAATACGCGGGTTTTCCCTGTCCGTCATAAATCCAGTCCTGGCTGCCGTAAGCGGTAAAAACTGGATGCTCGACCGAAAAGACAAACGCTCCGCCCGCGCCTAGGAACGCATATACTTTCCCACAGATGAGGTCAAAATCGGGCGTGTAGTGAAACGCCAGGGAACTCAGGACGATGTCAAAGCTGCCCGGCGCATAGTCGAGATCTTCCATGGCAACCTGCCGGTAGGAAACAGTCGGGGACTTGGTTTTCTCCCGGGCGACGGCGAGCATTTTTTCGGAGATATCCGTCCCGACCACCTGGCTGGCGCCGTGCTCGGCGGCATAAATGCAGTGCCAGCCGAATCCGCAGCCGATGTCCAACACTCGCTTTCCGGAAAAGTCCGGCAGCATCCGCTTCAGCTCATGCCATTCACCGGCAGCGCTGAGCCCTTCCACCGAACGGGGGAACCGGCTGTATTTTTCAAAAAATGTATCGCTGTCATATGGATTTTCCTTCATGATTGGCACTCCTTCATAAATAAAACCGGATGGATGGCGTTATCCATCCGGTTTTGCGTGGTATCTTTCGATTGGCCGGGTTCCAAACAGTGGATTATCGCGATTCATGTTTGAAAGCGGAGTTTTTCCCGCTGGGACACAAGGCCGGGATATCCTTTCTCCGCGTAGTTTATCACAAAGGCTGCCGCAGCGTCAACGGACAAGAAGGGGAGCCCCATATGGGGCTCCCCTTCCGGATGTTCTGCTCGTCATATTTATGCGCTTTTAGATGCCTGCCTGGCACATTCGGGCGCGTTCGGGCCGAGTGCGTCCAGGATATGCCGGAGCACCGCATCGCGCGGGATTCCCAGTGCGATGGCGAGCTCGCCACAAAGCAATTCCTCGGCACGCTTCCGGTAGTGTTCATCGATCCTGCCGGGCTTTTTCCCATGCTTTTCCGCCGCCTGGTTCTTCTGGTAAATTGTTTTGATCAGCCGGATAAGGTCCCCGCAGTCATGTGTCTGGATGGCGGACTGGTAATGCTCCGAAAGTATCTGCTGATTTTTGGCGCCGGGGTTCCCCGCGGAATCTTCCCGAATGGAGGGGATCTCCCGGATGAGCTGTTCCGCCTCGGATTTGGAAATGACCGGGCGCATGAATACTTTGGTATCCACAGGGGTGTAGATCACTTCGGTTCCATAGGCCGGAACAAGGGTATAATAGGACTTGTTCGGATCGGCATAGGAGGCGTCCGGGCGTCCGATCGCGGCGATTCTGCAGACACCGCTGGTGCCATAGATGATGTAATTTCCAACCTGATACATCTTTGTCCCCCGATCAATTGAGATAGCTGCCACAGCTGTAGGAATTGTACTGCTTGCCGACCTTGACCAGGATTGACCCGTCAGGCAAGGTCAGCTCCTCCCGGATTTTATATTTGACGCGGCGGCGCTCCAAGGTCATCTTGTAGTTTTCCAAATCTTTTTTCACCAGCTCGGCCGCTTCAGAATGTGGGAGGTCTTCTTTGAGCGCAAAGTGAATGGTCTGTTCCAAACAGGCGTGCTGAATTCTTTTCATGGGAATCCTCCTTTTCTGTTATTTTTATAGCAAATCATTTAATAGATTTCCAATTATCTCTTTAGGTTTTCTTATATGCCGGTATAGCCCGTAACTTCGGGCTTTTCCGGCACTTTTCCTATCGGAAGAACCTCACAAACGTTCTTATTACCCTTCATGTTTTCGCTCTCAAACGTAGTACAAACAGTAGTACATTCTGCGCATTCTATGCGGCTTGGGCTTCCTGGGCGCTCTCTGACGCTGGCTGCGTGTTGACGGTTGCGCTGGTCTGTGCCTGAGCTTGCAGCCGTTCCATTTCCTCCTGTGCGGAATGGAACGTGGCGTGAGCGTAATAGTTCAACGTCATAACGATATTGGCATGCCCCATGATGTACTGTAATGCCTTTGGGTTCATGCCTGCGTTTGCCATTCTGGTACAGAATGTATGCCGCATGGTGTGCGGCGTCATGACCTCCGGCAGCGGTTCCTTATGGAACTTGTTGAACTTCTTAGCAAGGCACTGAAACATGGCATCATAGTGGACAGCCACTTTCGGCAGTCCATCCCGGTTTAAGAACAGGAAGCCCTTATATCCGTCCACCACAACGCCTTTGCCATCCTTTCGCCTGTGCAGCACGCGCTGAAATGCTTTGTAGGCCGCTGCGCTCATAGGCACCTGGCGATAACCGCTGTCTGTCTTTGGCGCTTCGATGTAGTAGCCGTCCTCGGTGCTTCTCAAAAGCTGGTGGTCTACATTCACAAACCGCTTGTCAAAATTCAGGTCGGCAGGCGTCAGGCCGCAGAGTTCGGAAACGCGAAGTCCGGTTTCCAGCAGAATCAATACCTCGTCATAATACTTGGCATAAACGGGGTCACTCTGCATGAAGCCCAAAAGCTCCTTTTCCTGTGCAGGGGTAAGCGGCACCTTTGGTACGGTATCGTCGTTGATAACCTCATTGATCTGGAAGTCAAAGGGATTCTTGCGGAGGCAATCGTCCTGTACGGCCATGTGAAAAATGGCTTTCAGGGAACGCTTGCCGTTGCAGATGGTATGATAGGCCACGCCCTTTTCCTGCATACGCAAGGCCCATTCTTTGGCGTCAGACAGCTTCACGCTGTCGATGCTGGCCCCTCCGATTTTATCCTCGGACAGAAGTTTCATTAACTGCTGGCGGCTCTTATGGGTTCCCCGTTTCACATTGCCCCGCTGCCGGATATACTTTTCATATAGCTGGCACACGGTCATTTTCTTACCGATGGTGTCAATCCCATCGTCAAGGTCTTTTTGTATCTGCTTGATTTTCTCACGCAGAGAAATATCCGGGCGTTTTCCGGCAGGGATTTTGTCCGTAGGGACTAACTTCCATGAGTACACAAACTTCGGTTCTCCAAAGGTATCCGTATATTTGTAGGCGTATCTTCCGTCTGTTCGCTGGCTCTCTCCAGATTTCAAAAGGCGGCCTTTGCTGTCCCGCCTTTTTTCATCTCGTTCTTTTTTTGACATTTCGTCATGCTCCTTTCCATGACGGAAAGAGCCTTGACACGCTTTAAGAGTATTATAGCATAGTCAAGGCTCTTTTTCACTAGATTGTGTCAAGAGAATCAATGATTTTTTCAAATTTTTGCCGTTTGATCTGGATGCGGTTGCCGTTCAAAATCACCCAGCCAGCGGATGGGTTTTCCTCGGCAAGCCGACGCAGTTTGTTTTCTCCAATGCGAAAATATTTCGACGCTTCCTCAATGGTAAGCGTATACTTTTCCCAAATAGGCACATCGTTATTACTCATAATATGGCCTCCTTCTGTTCAAAGCAAAGGTTCCTTGTAAATGTGGGCAAAACACGGACGGCTGGCGGCCCAGCTCCACGGGCTTTTCACCCCCGTGTGGTTCTCACACGGCCCTACCCATTGCCTGTGACGCTTTTAACGCTCGGACTGTGGCTGTAAGGGAGTATCATTGTCCTGCCTGCACGTCATCGCCCATAAGCAGCTACGCTTATTTTGCGGCTGGGTGGTTGTCGCTCCGCTGTTTTCGTAGAAACCAGCATCATGGCGCACCCGCCGTCCGGCTCGGTGTAGACAGAATGTGTCCGTATGCCCTATGACGCGCCGCCATTGTCCTGCGGGCGTATTTGTCAAGGTACATACATCAGCCACCGAGCCGGCGGAAATGCGGAAAGAGAGTAATAAGACATTTCCGTTACCGTGGCCGGGTCGTTACTTCAAGGCAACGATGATGGAATGAATGAGCTTGATTTCCAAACGGTGCTTCATATACTCGTCCACGCACACATAGGGGATGCCGTTGCTGTCATACAAGGTGCGGATGCAGAGCTTGTTTATGTAGTCCTCATAGTACCGCAGCACTTGCTCCATAGCCATTGCATCCCCAGCGTGGGCAGCTTCCATCACCGAAAGGGGAAGAAGCTCTCTGCCGTTGAATGTAGGTTCCTTCATCCGCGTTTACCTCCCTCTGGCATGAACGCCATCAATTTCATACGCAACTGTTTCAGGGTCCTTGTCCTGTGACGCTGTACGGCGCTGCGGGACATTCCCATGAGGCTGCCGATTTCTCCGTCTGCCAAATCCAGAACACAGTGCAAAATCAAAATGCTTTGTTCCTGTTCCGGCAGGCTGGCGAACGCCTCGGCTACAAGCTCGTTGTCGATCAGCAGGTCATACCCATACGACGAAAAAACGTAGCTGTCGCTGGGGTAATCATCCACGACTGAGAGCTTGTCCATTTCCTCTTGTGTCAGAGCATCCAGCGACTTTTCACGTTCGCGGCGATGCGCCATCTCCGACCAGTAGCTTTTAGCCTCATTGCGGAGTACCGCTTTACAGAAAGCATCATAGCGGTGCCGCAGGATAAAATCATTGCGGGGGATCGTTTCCATCTTTTCACCCCCTTTCTGTGGGGGATTTCGGTGGTTTTCTCCCTTTCCGCCAAAGTTACTGTTGAAAGGCCTCCAGCTACCCGCCAAACACCACTTTTTTAAAAAAATTTTGAAAAAGTGTTTGACCGATAGAGCGGGCCGAAGGAAATAACAAAATTCGCCCGGAAGGGCATAAACCCTCCGGGCGAACAAAAAAATAGTATGATATTTTATTGCATACGCAAATTCATGGTTCCGGCCACATTTCCCACGGGCCGGGGGATGTTTTTTTTAACGGTGTTACTCCCATTTCCGTTGGTCGATATCCCGTTCTACACATGACGGCTCCCTCCTGAAACCGCCAATGGGATCAGCGTTAGGGGGAATTGCTCCCATCCAATACCTTACGAACCGCGGTGTGGTTGCTCGGGGCGATCCGGCTGATGTAATGACGGCCTGATTGCGCAACGTTCCTTTGGTTTGATGTTCCATCTTTCACTTTCTCCATTTTTTTAAAAAATAACTTCGATACAAAATCCAAGGACAACAAACAGTAAAATGCTGATAATCGTTCCAACTCTCGTCATGATCTGATACTTTGTAAACTTCTTATTTCGCACAAATGTAATCCCTCGCATTCTCAATAAATGTATCTAATATCAATTCGCAATCTGTAAACTTGTATTGTCTTGCACTTTCTATATCTTGATTTAAGAAAATAAAACCGATGCATTTATCGTAGGTTCCAAGATAATCAAAAACAGATTGTATGTATTCATTGCGAACTTCATCACTGGTGCTATGCTCCGCGATCTCTCCAAAAATAATTGGCTTATTATATGCTTCCAAATAGTCTCTTTGACCTTCATTTTCATAGAATTGCTGAAAACTCTCACGGGAATCCAATGTGTTATTCAATGTCAATCCGACATAATCAACATACTCATCACCTGGATAATATTTCGTTGTGTATTCGTCTGCCCTGTTGGGAGACCATACCCACTTAACATTGGGAGCATATTCCCTACCCAAGTTCACAATGTGAACCCAAGCGTTTACATATGCGTGAGCATCATCTGTTTGCCAACTGTACCAACCAGATTTGTAAGAGGGCCTCATTTCCATTTCATGCGCTAATCGAACAAAAAGTTCTGTATTGGCTCTGTTATCCGAAGAGAGTTTCTTAAAATATTCAATAATTAAATCATCATAATACCCGTCAGAAACCAATTTTAAGTCCCAGTCGGTAGGCTGCAAAGTGATAAACGCTATATATTTATTGTCGTCTAAACATAAAGAAATCTTGTAATCACTTGTCTGATCAAAACGATCAAACCAAGCTAAAGTATTGATGCTGTCAGCTAAAACATCAGTCTCTTCGGGGCCTTGAACATAAACGCCCAAATATCTTTGTCCCTCTGTAATAGGATAATATTCAGACTCGACAACTGAGGATTCTGTTACAATAGATTCCGTAGTTGGTTCTTCCAGTGTAGCTTGACTATTACTCGGAGCCTCAATAGACGCAATGCTGTCAGAGCCATCGGCCTTCTCGGTATCGACAGGCTGTTCGTTGCAACCAACCCATAATATAAATATAGCAGCCGCGAATATACAAATGCAATTAAGGAACTTCCACTTTATCATTGTCCTCCTCCAATTTCCGGGTGCCCCATTCCATATCGTCAGAGCAGAGCATAAGGCCTAGCAATCGGATAGGAACCATGACAACAGTTAAAACAAGGATGAATACTGGAAGCAGTAATGTATAATACCACTTCACACTTCTCATAACCTTAATATTTCGTGAACCAAAACTAATGATACAACCAAGAAGAATAAAGAGAATGATCTGCCACCATGGAGCGGTATATGCCAATGTTGGAATCGCGCAGCCAAGTATATTTAACACCTTGCAAATTATAGTATTGGCATAAACGCTAACCAGCATCATCGGACTAATCATATCTGACCAGTAAATAAAGCACATCAGCTTGGCGTTTTTTAACATCCAAGGAGTCATTCTCAGATTGTTATACTGTGAACCTTCCGACCATCTTAACTGCTGCCTGATAAATTTTTTCCATTCGGTGGGCGCATCTGTATAAATTACTGAGGTGTCTTGCATAACTGTTTTGTACCCCTTTCGGAGCGTCAGGTTTGTGAGGCTTCTGTCATCGGATACTTCTTTGTGAAATCCCATGAATGTCTCATTCATAAAGTCATACATCACATCTATCAAAATCTGAGTACGGAAAGCAATTGTCCTGCCGGGAAGGCAGCCCACTTTGCCTGTAACGCTCATTGCTTTCATCGTTCCTTCAGCTCTGATCTCTTCAAGCAAATTTGCAAACATGGTTACGAGTTTGCGGTCAGGATCAAGTATTTTCTGTCTGGTTGTAACACCGCCAATTTTTTGATCACAAGCAAAAGGCTTCAGCAACTCGGACAAAGTATCCTCTGTCCATACCGTATCACTATCCACAAGCACTGTTATATCGGAATTCGGATTAATGTGCTCCATTGCCACACGGATCCCATTTCTCTTACCGGCAACAGGTGTATAATAATGCTGAACAGGAGTAAAGCCAATTGGTAAATTCCTGTTGAAATCTACACACAGGTTTTCAAGCCCCTCGTTTTTTGGCCCATTAATGACAACTATAATCTCAGACGGATTCTGGCGTGCTATTTTCATCAGAACACTATAAAATAGATCTAATGGTTCGTCAACGACTGGGAGCAGCACCGATGTAAAATAATTTATTTCTTTATCTTCATAATCATATGGCTTATATCGAATAGCATGGAAAAATACTATTCCCCATCGAATGAAAATGAATGCGAAGAAAAACATAAAGAGGTGAAGGTTATGAGTTTTGATATAATCCTCGACCATCAAGAAAAATGTGTACATTACAATCACCGCCTCGCCGGGTCAATCTCTTCCAAAGATGTCTCTTGTATAAACCTTATACATAACTTCCGAGAGTTCACTGGAAACTCTATTAGCAACAATAACATCACATGAACGCTTAAACTCCGCAAAAGAATGTACAACCTTATAACCCATAAACTCTGCGGCATCGCCTAATAAGGGTTCATATATTACAATTTCTTGTTTTTCTTTGGAAAGCCCCTCCATAACACCCCAAACAGCACTTGAACGGAAATTGTCAGAATTAGACTTTGCCGTTAAGCGGTAAATACCAACTGTGCCAGGATGTTTATTCAGAATTCCCTTTATGACATGGCCTTTTTTGGTGTGGTTTGCCTGACACACAGCGGTAATCAAATTTTCAGGAATATCATGAAAACTTGATTTCAACTGCTTTGTATCTTTCGGGAGGCAATATCCGCCATAGCCAAAAGATGGATTGTTATAATGCTTACCAATTCGAGGATCATGACAAATTGCATCTATGATGTTCTTTGTACTTAACCCATTCATTTCTGCAAAGGTATCCAATTCGTTAAAGAACGCAACACGCATGGCTAAATAAGTATTAGCGAAAAGTTTAGCGGCTTCTGCTTCATCAAGCCCTATAATCAAGACGGGAATATCTTCTTTATTTGCGCACTCTTGCAAGATGGTTGAAAAAACCTGTGCATGGATAACCATAGCAGGGTCTGCAATATCTGTACCAACAACAATTCTGGAAGGGTACAAATTGTCGTATAGGGCTTTCGTTTCTCTTAAAAATTCAGGGGAAAATAGAATGTGGCTGGTGTTATATTTTTTTCGCACACTCCTTGTATACCCAACAGGAACCGTACTTTTGATGATCATAATGCAATGATCATTATTTGCCATACAAATTTCTATGGTGGAATCAACCGCATGAGTATCAAAGCTATTGGTTTCATCCTCATAATTAGTAGGTGTTGTAATAATTACATACTCGGCGTCTTTATATGCTATTGCCGTATCTACAGTGGCTGTCAAATTTAGTTTTCTTTCGGCAAAAAACTTTTCGAGATATACGTCCTGAACGGGAGAAATACGGGAATTAACTTTCGCAACCTTTTCTTCATCAATATCAAGCACTATTACTTCATGCTTTTGGCCTAACAGAGTGGCAAGAGATAACCCCACATAACCTGCGCCTACAACAGTAATTTGCATAGCATTCTAACCACCTTTCTATTCAAATTCATTCTCGGCTCGGATGACGTTGCAAACCGCTGCAGTGTTCCGATAGATGCTTCATCAACGTTTCTTTCGCGGCGGATGCATCCGCTTGCTGGGAAAGACCCGTCAGATAAGCCAAGGCGTCATTCCACGTTTTTAGCGAAAAGGCTTCCGAAGGAACATGTAAAAGCTCCCTGGACAGATGGAATTGCTCCCATGGGCTGAGATACCGCAAATCCGACAGATACCCACATCCGGCCTTCTGGGCCAAGCACTCCAACAATTCTACCGACCATCTTTCTTCCACTTTATTCACCTCCTGCCATTTCAAAGGGAATATCCTAACCACAAACTTTCCTTTTCTGAACGATTCAATTACCGCAGAATAATGATTCTGGGGTAATCGTTACTGCTTCTAGGAAGAAAATTATTATTTTAATCAACTAAGGGCGTTCTGACAGGCATAAAAAGCAGACCTGCGCACATATTTCGCGGTGCAGGTCTATTTTTCGTATTTATTTTGCTGTTCTATATGTAATAAATGGTTGAAAATCTGCTCTGATACACTTATAATAGAGCTAATCAGTTCTACTTGTAACTGAGCAAGGGGGCCATGGAACCACAGAATCATTATTCCGTGGTGCTATGAGATCAGATGCATCCGCTGTAAGGTTCGCTCATGTTCCCGTGTGCCCATAGCTACATAGATACGCGTGGTGTCCACGGAGGCGTGTCCTAAAATATCCGCAAGATATGCCAGATTCTTTTTGATGGCATAATAGCATTTTGCAAACAAGTGCCGCAAATTGTGGGGAAAGACCTTTTCAGGATTTACCCGCGCCGCCCGGCACAGCTTTTTCATATCATGACAGATATTGCTTCGATCTAAGGGCTTTCCGGTACGGGTGCAGAACAGATACCCCGTTCGGATGCCTTTTTCTTTGGCATAGGCGTTCAATTTCCGGCACAGCTCTTTTGTCAAGAGAATGGTGCGGATTTTGCCTTTCATGCGGATTTCCGCTTTTCCTTTGTGCAATGCCTCCACAGTCAGAAAGGAAAGCTCACTGACCCGGATTCCGGTGGTGCAAATGGCAAGCATCACATGATACAGGCGGCTGTCCTTTTTCCTTTTGGCAGCGTCTAACAAGCGGTGGTATTCCGCTTCGGTCAAATCTCGGCTGTCATCCACAAATACCGTATGCTGGATTTTCAAAAACCTCACCTTGCAGGCCGCCAGCCCCAGGTAGTCCAGATAGGAATGAATGGCGGACAGCTTGGCATTTACGGTGCGGGCATGGTGGCTCTGTTGCAGTTGCTCTCGATATTCCAGCACCTTTGCTTTTGTAGGTTCTTCCCCCTGTAAAAATGAAAGAAACCAAACCAACTCACGAACATACTTTTGTATGGTTGCGTGAGATTTTTCATGTTCGGTCAAGTAGATGCGGTACTCCCGCAAGATTTCATTGTAATTTTGTTTCATCGTGTTTTACCTCTTCTAAATTGATAGTATGAAAGTAGTATGACAGAATCTTTTATACCGTATTCTCTGCAAAGGTAAAACAAAAGAACGGGTAAGTTTAACGATGTGCTGTAGACACGGACCGTCAAGCGAACGCGTCAAACGGATTCGGCATTTGTTTATCATTTGTTGTATGGAGGCCAAGGGCCTCTTATTTTTTTGCAAATTTTTCTTTCCAAAGCGCTATTTTGCGGGTAGTTTGATGGCTTCTCAGAGTATTAGGAGTGGAGGAAAAGAAAAACAGCAAGCATAGGGAGTGTAGCCACACTCCCGGCAAACGGCTTCCCGTTTGTATCTTGGGGAAGTCCCCAAACCCCTGAATGAACGGAGGTGAACCAATGGCAAACCGAAAACGGAAATTTGTGCTGCGCGTCCCAGTGACGCCGGAGGAACGGGCGCTGATCCAACAGAAGATGGCCCAGCTTGGCACAAAGAACTTTTCTGCCTACGCCCGGAAAATGTTGATCGACGGCTATATCGTCCATATCGACACCGGCCCCGTCCGGGCGCAGACCGCAGAGCTGCAAAAAATCGGCGTCAACATCAACCAGATTGCAAGGCGTATCAACAGTACCGGGACTGTGTACGCGCAGGACTTGGAGGACATCAAGGGGGCGCTGGCACAGATATGGCAGTTACAAAGATCCATCCTATCAAGTCAACGCTGAAAAAGGCGCTGGACTACATCGAGAACCCGGACAAGACCGATGAAAAGCTGTTCGTTTCTTCCTATGGCTGTTCCTATGAAACGGCGGATATAGAATTTCAAATGCTGCTGGATCAGGCGTACCAAAAGGGAAACAATCTGGCACATCACCTGATACAAGCCTTTGAACCGGGGGAAACCACGGCGGAGCAGGCCCACGAGATCGGGCGGCAGCTTGCCGATGAAGTGCTGCAAGGCAAATACCCCTATGTGATTACCACCCACATTGACAAGGGCCACCTGCATAACCACATCATTATCTGCGCCGTGGATATGGCGAACCAGCGCAAGTACATTTCCAACCGTCAGAGCTACGCCTTTATCCGGCGCACCAGCGACCGGCTGTGCAGGGAACACGGCCTGTCCGTGGTGATGCCGGGCAAGGACAAGGGAAAGAGCTATGCCGAATGGGACGCCCAGCGCAAGGGCAAGAGCTGGAAAGCAAAGCTGAAAACCGCCATTGACGCGGCCATCCCGCAGGCCAGAGATTTTGACAGTTTCCTGCGGCTCATGGAGGCGCAGGGCTATGAAGTCAAACAGGGCAAGTTTATTTCATTCCGCGCTCCCGGACAGGAACGCTTCACCCGCTGCAAGACCTTGGGGGAGGATTACTCCGAGGAACGGATCACCCAGCGGATCAGGGGCATTGCCATTGACCGGGGACCGCGCAGAAGAAGCGCCGGGGAAATCTCCCTGCGGATTGCCTTGGAGGACAGTATCAAGGCCCAGCAGTCGGCGGGCTATGCGCGGTGGGCGAAGCTGCACAACTTGAAGCAGGCCGCCAATTCCTTAAACTTCATCACAGAACACCAGATCGACAGCTACGAGGGCTTGGAAAGCAGGCTGGCCGAGATCAGCGCGGCCAACGACGCGGCGGCCTCCGCCCTGAAAGACGCAGAACGCCGCCTTGGGGATATGGCGCTGCTGATAAAAAACCTCTCCGCCTACAAGCAGCTCCGGCCTGTGGCGCTGGAACTGCAAAACGCCAAAGACAAGGCCGCGTTCCGGCGGCAGCATGAAAGCCAACTGATCTTGTATGAGGCGGCGGCAAAGGCGCTCAAAGAGGCCGGGGTCACAAAGCTTCCCAACCTGTACGCCCTCAAAACCGAGTATAAAAAGCTGGACGCAGAACGAGAACGGCTGTCCGCACAGTACAGCGAAGCGAAACAGAAATTGAAAGAATACGGCATTGTCAAACAGAATGTAGACAGCATTTTGCGGACAGCGCCGGGAAAGGAGCATACGCAGGAACGATGAACATACCGAGAATGAGTTACCCCCAATACCGCAAGGCCCGCAGGCTCACCCATGCGTGCTGCAACTACTGTAACAGAAACTGCCTCCTGCTGGACGATGGGGAGGAATGTGTCTGTGTGCAGAGTATTTCCTATTCGCTGCTGTGCCGGTGGTTCAAGGTAGCCGTCCTGCCGCTGGACGCGGCACTGTGCGCCGAGATCACCAAAGGCCGGGACGAAATCAAACGCTGCGCCGTCTGCGGGGCGGCGTTTACGCCCAACTCCAACCGGGCCAAATACTGCCCGGATTGCGCGGTGCAGGTGCGCCGGAAGAAAGAGGCGGAACGCCAGCGGAAAAGATACCTCCTATCTACGCATTTAGGGCGGTAAAAGTCCACGGAAATCAAGGGTTTTTCCGCATGGTCGGCAGGCAGGTGGATAAAGTTATCCTGTTCCCCTCAAAACGGGGTTCTAAATGCGGGAAAATGGACAAAAAAGAAGCGCCGGACGCAGAGGCTTTGACAGCCCCCGCGCCCGGCGTTTTAATATGGTGGCACATATTGCGGTTTTCTGCTACAATAAATAAAAACACAATTTAATTGGGGAGATATAATTATGAAGAAGAATGAATTTTCTTTACTTCGTTCCAAAGAAATAATAGCAATTTTAGACGGGGATAAGGAATTTGGTGATATGACCTTTGAAGATAAATACGGCAATGAAAAAAACATCAAAATTGCCATGCCATATCTTAGTGGGCCAGCTATATGCGAAATTTCCTCCCTTTTTGGGCTACCCTCAACTTATTCATGGTCTGGTGGCGCATTAAGTCGCTGGCAATATTTCGATCAAGTCATGGATTTTTGTATTAAGCAAAATAGAATGTCCGATTTTCTTGCCTACATATTTTCCAAAGATAAATTTGTTGAATCGTTAAAGGGTTTATCGCCAGAAGATATTGAGGAAGCGTATTGTACTATTGTGCAGAAAATCTTAGAGCAGATTAACAGTATTCTATATTTCGGCGGCAATGAACTCCGTGTGGTTGGCAAGTCATATCAAATTGGGCAAATTGGTAAGGTTATTACTATTGCTGCACCAACAGTAAAGGTTATAGACCGCGCTTATATAAAAGATTTGGCTGAAAGAGCTAACAAAGATATTGATGATGGAAATTTTGATAGTGCAATAACAAAAGCTCGCACAATACTTGAAGAAACATTCTGCTATGTCATTGAGCAAAAGGGAGAAGTGCCATCAGATAGCGGTGATATTGGAAAACTTTACGGTCAAGTAAAATCTCTATACAATATGCACGCACACAAAGATTTGGATAGGCGTATAAACACCTTACTTTCCGGCTTGGAAAAAATAATTTCTGCAATCGCAGAAATGCGAAATAAAGAGAGTGATTCGCATGGTGTTGGTAGCAAGCGCATTGGTATAGCGGATTATCATACGCGGCTTTTTGTCAATTCTGCAATCGCAATGGCAGATTTTATTTTATCAGTCTATCTCAATACAACACACAATGAATAATCAATTAAAAGGAGAAATTATAATGAATCAAGATTTTATTGAGGGACAAACGGATTTAGAATTAGTTGAGGTGGATTCTATTGTAGATTCTCTATCAACTTGGATTGAACAGGGTGCAGAGGATATTGTGACTTTTTTTAGTTCAGATGAAGTTTCGGATATACTGGATGAGATAAAAGAACTGGGAACAGAACTATCAAATGCGCTCAAAGTTGTAAAAGTAATTCGTAAAAGTGCAAGTATTCCCGACAAATTGTTCATGCGTAAAATGGAACGGTATTGCGCCGGGCTTGTATCAATTCCAGCTTCAAAACGGGAAAAATATGTGAAAAGGGTTGGAAAAGAAGCTCTTAATAAAGATTCTGTATTTATCCTTGGAGTTCTAAATAAAATTGAAGAGCTATCAAAAATTGATATTCTTATTAGATTATTTGAAGCAAAAATGGATGAAGAAATTGACGATCAAACATACCGCAGAATGATGTTGCAAGTTGATCGCACAATGTTTTCTGATATTTTGTTTCTCAGGGATAATATTTGTGATGGTGAAATAAAGATCACATCTGTTGAAACAGAGAATCTATTGGCTACAGGCTGGTTAATATTTGCTGGAATTGGTATTGGTTCAGCTACTGAAGATGGCGGGAATTTATATTCATATACACATACAGCAAAGCAATTTTGTAATATAGTCTTTCAAAGCAATTTTGAGATTAACGATAATATAAATCCAGCAGTAGGAACTCTTTCATTTGATATAATAGGCTAATAGTCAAATCATAAAAGCGCCAGGAGCAGAGGCCATACAGTCCCTGCTCCCGGCGCTTTTGCTATACTTGGATCACTCGTCTGTGAAGTGGAACCGCTGCGCCGTAAAGTCGGCGTCGCTCATGGCGTCCAGCTTATCGGCGGTCTGGCAGGCCAGCGCCGCCATTTCCTTGTCCATGTCCGGCAAAGCTGCCCGGAGATTTGCCGCCGTCCTGCGGCGGTCAGCGTTGTGGTACAGACAGATCAGGTTTTCTTCTCCCACGGTGAAATACATTCCTCATACCTCCATTTCTTTTGATTTTTCTCGCGCCGGGGGCCTCTTTTTCTGTTCCTCCTTGGCGGTGGCAAGCTGCGCCTGGATGGACGGTTTCTTTTGCTTCTGCGTCGTCTTTCGGGTCTGCTTGGGCTTTTTGGCCTCCGCCTTGGCTGCCTCGGCCACATCCAAAAGAGAAATCTGTTCTCCGGCTTTTGCCCTTACTTCCAGTTCCTCCATAGACGGGGCGTTGTTCATCATGCCGTCAATCATGTTGTAGTTCTGCTCGGTGGACATTTCCACCGTCTTGATATGACTTTCCTGCTGGACGGGGATGGCAAAGGCCCTTGTGCCGTTTGCCATAATAAGATACCTGCCGTCCTCCGACTGGTGGTGGAATCCATACCCGGCGGCCTCCATCTGTTCCCGGCTCCTGTCGGTCAGATAGAAACGGCCCCTTGGCGTCTGGATTTGTTCGCCGGTCATGCACTCGTCCGGCGTGAGCTGCTTTTCCTGCTGGACAAAAAACTCCGGCACCTGCCGGTAGTCGGCCCCCTCGTCCACATAGTAGGCGGTCTGTTTTCCATCCTGCCGGAACACCACAATATCCCCCATCGAGAGGGAATGTCCCTTGTAATCGGCGGGATGTTCCATGTTGAAGCGGCGGTAAATCTCGTCCAGCGTAGTGTCCTTGTCCAGCGGCGCAGTGTAGACAAGCTGGTAATTCTTCCTGTCCACCGAAAGCCCATCCGCCTGCAATTCCTCATAGGAACGATAGCGGAAGTCGCGCCCCTCCGGGCCGGGCGGCACTTGGTAGATGGAAAAGTTGGGCTGCACCGGGGCCTCATAGTCAGAGGCAACATATTCCTCCACCGTCAGCCCGGAAGCGGCGGCCTCCTGTTCCAGCTCTGCCTCGATCTGTTTTTTGTAGTCCTGCAAACTCTGGTCGAAGTCGGCAAGCTGCGGCGGCTCCGGCAAGTGGTACTGGCCCTGATTGAGAAGCGGGCGGCACTCCTTTACATAGTCCAAAACCGCGTTGAAATAAGCGGTCTGTTCCGGCGTCAGGGTTTCCCCGGATCGCAGGGGACGCCGGGCCTCCTGCTCCATAGCGGCCAGATTGCAATGCAGCTCCATATACGGAACAAACTCATGCAGCAGCATATCCCGCTGGGCCTTGTCCGCCTCCCATGCCTTCGGCCCCTCATGGTGCAGCACATGGTTTTTCCAGCTTTCATCCTGTGCATAGTATTCGTGGTAGCCCCGGATATGTTGGATCAGGGAACCGTCCCCGTCGCCAAAGTCCTGCCGTCCCTCGTAGCTGTCCGGCTGGCCCTGCATGGTAAAGTCAATGCGGAACTTGGTCTTGTCGTACCAATGGCCCGTATAGCCCGGCTGCTCCCGTTCATGGCGTCTGGCGCTGTCCAGCTCCTTGAAAACGGCCTCGGCTTCATGCAGCGGCATTTGCTGGCCGTCTTTCAGATGGGGGCTTTCACTCCAAAGGATTGTGACAACCGGCTCCGCTGCCGGATACTGCGCGATCTGCCGCTGGGCGTTGGCAACGGCAATCTCACTTTCGATCTCGCTTTTCACAAAAGAATCCATCTGGCCCTTTTGCAGCTCATAGCCCTGTTCACACAGGCGGTTGATAAGCCCGATCACCTTGTCAGTATCGCCCACGGCCTCGGCATAGGCCACGATCAACTGCCGTTCCTCGCTGCCCAGACGCGGGGCGTTTTTCTCTGCCAGCTCCATCAGGGCGGCGGCCCGGTCAGCCGGGGACGCCTCCGGCATGAACGGTTTCCCATTCAAAAGGCCGTCGATCCCGTTCCACGCCTGCGGCTGGGGAATGGCGTTGGCCTGTTCAGCGGCTTCCAGAAAATCATCCAGCCTGTCGCCGGTCAGGGGTTCCATTGCCCCAGCCGGTAGCTCATGGATGGCAAGGATTTCTTTTCCGGCTTCCGCAAGGGACAGGTCGGGATTATCAAGCTGGCCTCCGTCCAGTTCCTTGTAGTCGGGGTCGTACAGCGTGTAATCATAGCCGGTTTCCGATGTCTGGATATACAGGTAATCGCCGCTTTCCAGACGGTAGGCGGCCTCCTGCGGGGCTTCTGCCTGTTCCAGCGTTCCGTCCCCGACAATGGTAAAGCCCTGCGCCTGCGCCGCCTCCTTGGTTCCCTGCGACACTTCGCCGGTGGATTTCAAATCCGCGTCAATCAGGGTTTGCAGCATGGCTTTTACGCTGGCGGTCATTTCCTGCTGTTGCTCCGGGGACAGCTTGGAAAATACGCTGTCCGGGTCTGGCTGCTCGGCGGCCTGTTCTAACGGCGCGGCCTGCGGCTGCTCCTGCTGGGCCTGCCGTTCTTTCTGAAGCTGGGCAAGGTGGCCGTCAATGGTGGTAATCAGTTCATGGGCGGTGGCCCGGATGGTTTCAAGGGAGGCTTTCAGCTCTTTCAAGTCCTTGCCGGAACTCCAACCGGCCACATAGCCAAAGGAATAGTCGGAGGTGTCCAGCCCGTAGTGCTGGCAGACGGCATAGGCCACGCTTTCAGCCTGCACCTCGCGGGTGCGGCTGTCGGGGCGGTCGGCCTGCTCTATGGCCGGGGCTTCCGGGTCGATGGCGTGGAGCTTGGAATGGGCGATCTCGTGGATAGCCGTCTTTAGGGTCTGTAATTCGCTCATGCCCTCCTGAATGGCGATCCGCTTTTCCGTCAGGTGGTAGTAGCCGTGGGAACCGCCCGGAATGTCCTCAAAACCAATGGGAACCGGGGAGGTCTGTTCCAGCGCCTTGAAAAATTCCCCGTAGCGTTCCACGCTGCCGGTCAGTTCTTCCACGCCGATAGAGGGCAGCGGTTCCCCCTCGGTCTGGCTCACATCAAAGACGGAAACGATCTTAAAGGCCGGAACCTGTATTTCCTGTACTTCGGTAACAGGCTTTCCGTCTTTTCCCATCACCGGCCTGCCCTGTGCGTCCAGCTTTTGCACTTCCTTTTTCGCCTTGAACGGGGCCGGGGCCAGTATCTTGATGGCCTTTTCGCCTTTCTTTACATTGCGGTGAAAATCGTCCCGCCACTTGTTGTAGCCCGCCACAAGCTGTCCGCCCTGCATGGCGATCAGGAGGGTGTTGTTGAAGCTGTAACTGTGGAACTTGGACATGGTGGTGAGATAGGCTTTGTAGCGTTCACTCTCGAAAAGCTCCTGTATGCCGGTTTCCAGCCGGTCGGTGATCTCTTTCATGCGCTCGGCGCTGTTCTGGCCGTTTAAGAGAATGGGGGTGACAGGCTGCGGGGCCTTTGTAGGCGCTGCAGCCTCCGGCTGCACCTTGCTTTCCTCCCGCAGAATTTCCGGCACAGGATAGGCCATCACCCGGTATTGTTCCGGCACTGGCTGGCCCTCATGGACGCGCTGCCATTCGTCGCCGCTTTTTACCAGATAGCCATAATCGGTAAAAACACCATGCTCTGTGTTGGCAATATGCAGGCCAAAACGGGGCAGGAAAATCCCAGCTTTCCATTCCTCCGGCATATCCACCATGCCGGAACGGTTTAGATAGTAGTCGCCCAACTGTCCTGTGCCGGTGACATCCGGCAAATGCACATAAAAGTCCACATTTTCGGGATAGTCGATAATCTGGCCGATATTGTGAAAATCACTCTGCGGGCTTGTCAGGGCGGCGTTCAGCTCCGTAAGTTCGGTGGCGTCCAGCTTTTCCAATCTTGCGGCAAGGAAGTTCAGCTCATCCATGCCTGCGGACAGCACCATATCACGGGGCAGCTTAATAGGTCGCTTCTGTGGGCTTCTATACCCGTATAGAAAAAAGTCCTGTGGATTGTCGGTGCTGATTCCGATTTCCCGCAGGGCTGCTTGCAGTTTTTCGGTTGTGGTCGGCAGAGAAAACCATAGGCCCTCTTTGCCTTGCTCATAACGCTGTCGGTTATGAAGCAGTACAGAAAACACTTCGCTCATTGAATCGCTCCTTTCACATAATATAAGGGTTTGGGGCTTCCCCAAAGAGAAAATCCCCGGCCCGGCAGGTGCGCCGGGTCAGGGATTTTGCCGGGAGTGTGGCTACACTCCCTATGCTTGCTGTCTTTAGTTTTTGCCCCTCTGTTCCACGCGGTAGTTCACATACTTGCCGCCGGTATCGGCCAAAAGCACCGTCCCGTCATAGGTCTTGCCGGTTTTCATGGAGCGCAGGCCCTTTACCTTTGCTTTTCCGTCTTTAAGGAGTGCGGCGGCGATCTTCGGGGTGAACGCCTTGCCCCGTTCCTCAAAAAATCGGTCATTCTTCCACATGACAAACTGGCAGCTTCGGTTTCCGCAGTAGTAGTTCTTTTTGCCCTCGTAGACGCTTTCCCCGCAGCGCGGACATTTGCCGATAACCACACGCTCGGCTTGAAACAACTTCTGCGCGTCCTCACTGATCTGGGAGTAGTTTGCAATCAGGCCCCTTGTCATTTCTGCAATGCCAGCCATGAAGCCCTCCGGGTCGGCCTGCCCCTTGGCAATGGCCGTCAGTTCCGTTTCCCACTGTGCCGTAAGCTGGGGAGAGGTCAGCACCTCCGGCAGCACACAGGCAAGGTTATGGCCGTCCTTGGTGGGAAGTAGCTGTTTGCCTTTGCGCTCTACAAAGCCCATCTGCACCAGCTTTTCTAAGATGGAGGCGCGGGTAGCCGGGGTTCCCAATCCCTGCCGTTCGGCGTCCTCCGGCAGATCGTCCGCACCGGCGCGCTCCATAGCGGAAAGGAGGGTATCTTCCGTGTAGGATTTTGGCGGCGCTGTGAAATGCTCGGTGACGGCGGCAGTTACCTTGTCAAAGGTCTGTCCCTCGGTAATTTGGGGAAGTTCCCGCGCAGGCTCCGGGGCGGTGTCGTCGGCGTCTGTTTTGAACGACGCCTTAAAGCGGCGGTCAAGTTCTTTCCAGCCGGAGGTCAGGATGGTTTTTCCCTTGGCGGTAAAGGTGTTCCCGGCACAGGTGAATGTAGCGGTGACAGCTTCGTACACATGGGGCGCGGCCACGGCGCACAGCAGCTTGCAGCACACAAGGGACAATAGTTTCTTTTCCCCCTCGGCCAGCCCGTCAAAGCCTTTCTGCACAAATTCCATCGTCGGGACAATGGCGTGGTGGTCGCTTACCTTTTTGCTGTTCAGCACCCGGCCAAACTGCGGGGACAGGTCAAGCCCCGCCGCAAAGGGAAGCAGCGGCCACAGGCCGGACACAAGGCTTTCCGCCGTTGGCAGCATATCATCGGTCAAATACTGGCTGTCGGTGCGGGGATAGGTCAGCAGCTTCTTTTCATAAAGCTGCTGGGCATAGTCAAGGGTCTGCTTGGCGGTAAATCCAAACAGGCGGTTTGCCTCCCGCTGCAAGGTGGTGAGGTCATAGAGGCGGGGCGGCTGCTCCGTCTTTTTCTCCCGTGTTACCGACACACAAACGGCCTGCGCCGTTTCACAGGCGGCTTTCAGGGCCTTGGCGTCGTCTGCGTTTTCCATGCGTTCACTGGCCGCCTCCATGCCGCCCGCCGCGATCTGGACGATGTGGTATTTCTCTTTCTGGAAGCTGCTGATCTTGGCCTCCCGGTCAACCAGCATTTTCAGGGTCGGCGTCTGGACACGGCCCACGGTCAGGGTCTTGTGGTAGAGGATAGAGAACAGCCTTGTCGCGTTGATCCCCACCAGCCAATCCGCCTGCGCCCGGCAAAGGGCCGACTGATACAGGCTGTCGTAGTCGGCCCCCGGTTTCAGATGGGCAAAGCCGTCTTTAATGGCCGCGTCCTCCATGCTGGAAATCCAAAGGCGCTGAAACGGTTTCTTGCAGCCCGCCATCTGGTAGACAAAACGGAAAATCAATTCCCCCTCGCGCCCGGCGTCGGTGGCGCACACAAGGCCGGTGACATCGGGGCGCTTCATCAAAGAACGCAGGGTGTCAAACTGCTTTTTCTTATCGTCGGGAATGATGTACTGCCATTGCTGCGGCAGAATCGGCAGGTCGTCATAGCGCCATTTTTTGAAACGCTCGTCATAAGTCCCGGCGTCGGCAAGGGAAACAAGGTGGCCGATACACCAGCTCACCAGATAGCCGTTTCCCTCCATATAGCCGTCCTGTTTCTTGTCCGCGCCGATCACGCCCGCAATGCTGCGGGCGACGCTTGGTTTCTCTGCAATTACTAACTGATAGCTCATACTTCGTCCTCCTTATTTCCATCTTCACTTGTCATATCCTCGTCCGGCTCCGGGGCTTCGTCCTCGTCGTCCTCGTCCTCTCCAAAGTCATACTCGGCCAGATCGTCATTGCCTGTGGTGTCGGCTTTTTCCTTTTTGAATTTCAGGAAGTAGAGGGCTGCGCCGCCGCCCAGCAGCACCACCACAAAGAACACCACAAGGCCGCCCATGCCGCTTGGCTTTTCCTCCTGCGGCTTTTCTTCCTCCGGCTGGGGCTTCGGCTCTGGCCCATTGCAGGCGGTCAGGTTGTTTTTACAGACCGGGCAGGCCGTATTGACGGCCCCGGCTTGACATTTGGCCGTAAAGTTGCAGACCTCCGGCTCTTTTTTCCCGTCCTCCAACAAGGCTTGCAGGTCGGCGTCATCCACTTGGTTGAGGAAATGCACCGCCGTTTCCTTGTCCTCGTTGGCCCGGTCGATCAGGATGTAAAAATAATTCCCGGCCTTGGTGGTAACGGTGATAAGCTGCTTATCACCGAAAAAATCATCCACCAGCGCGGCGTTGCCCTGCGGGGTGACGGGTACGCCCTCCGGCTCCATGCCGCCGGTGGTAGGTTCTTCGGTTTCCTCCGGCACTTCTGCGGGGGCTTCGGTGGTTTCCGGCAGCGGCACCGGGTCAGGGTCAGCGCCCCCGGCGTAGGCGGTAACGGTCGTGGTCGCCATGCAGAGCGCAGCGGCCACAGCCAGCGTCAAAGTGCGGAACAGTTTAGATTTCTTCATGGGCGCTGTCCTCCTGTTCAAAGTCCGGGATCAGGGCCGGAGCCGCCTGCAACGCGCCGCCGCGCACAAAGGCGGCGAACTCCTGCGGGGTCATGTTGAGGCCGCGCACAAGCTGGACGATCTGCAAGTTTTCCTGTTCAGTCTTGGCCGCTTCCAGCTCCCGAAGCTGCTTTTGCAGCTCCGCGATCTTGCCCTTGGTTTTCTCAATATCCTTTTCAATGCGCTCCAATTTGTTCATTGCCATAGTCAAAAACTCCTTTCTGGCGTTTAAGGCAAACGCCCGTAACAATAAAAATGCTGTTGCCAGTAGCTTGAATTGAGGTTTGTGTAGGAAATGGGGTCGCCGCAGTGCAGCATGACCGAATTTCCCACATACAGCCCCACATGGGACATTCCGGCAGTGTCATAAGTGCCGACGAAAAATACAAGGTCACCGGGCTTGGCCTGCTCCGGGGAAACGGGGGTGCAGATGTTGTAAAGCCCCTGCGCCGTCTGGCGTCCCACATTCCAGCCGGAATGATTGATAACCCAGCTAATGAAGCCGGAACAATCAAAGCTGGTGCTTGGGGAGCTGCCGCCCCACACATAGGGATAGCCCACATACTTTTCCGCCTCGGCAATCATGGCGGCAAAGGCTTCGTCCTTTAGCGCCTCCGGGGGGATTTCATAGTAGGTCGGCTCTTTCGGGGTGGAAGCGTGGGGATAGCTGCCGTTGGGAAACAGGTCTGGCCGGTTGCCCAAAGTCTGCATATAGGCAGCATAAAAGCCCATCTGTTCCTCGGTGAGAATGTAGATGGGCAGGTGGGACAGGTCAAAGTTTTCCAGCTTCACATTGCAGATATAGTAGGTGTAGGGGACTTCCACGGTGTAGGTGTTTCCCTCGCTGTCCGTCCTCGTTTCGGTGCGGTAGCGGGTTTCCGTTTCGATGGTCTGGGTCAGGATGTACTGCTTTTCAAAGAGCATGGCAAGGTCGCCCTGTACCTCCCCCAAAGTGAACACGCCGTTATGCAGCGCGGAGAGGATGGAGGTCAGCACATAGGGGTCATGCTTGATCTCGTCCAGATCGAAACGGTATTCGTCATAGCCGGGGTGCAGGCTTTCGTAGTTGTCAAGTTCGTGCTGCAAGTCTGCTTCCAGCGCGGCATAGGCGGCTTCGGCTCCCAGCATATCGCTGTCCTCGGAGAGATAGGAGGTGGCGGCAAGGCCCGTCCCGGTGCTGCCAAACATGGCGGTGCAGGATTGCAGGCCGCCCATCACCAGCAGGAGCATGAGGCCCACGCCGCCGACGATCAGCGCCCCTTTCCAGTGCCGGGCGGCAAAGGACGCGGCCTGTCTGCTTTTCTCTGCGGCTTTCTTGGCTGCGGCAGCCGTGGTCTTGGCGGTGCTTGCCGCCCCCTGTGCGGTCTGACCCGCCGCCCTTGCTGCCTTGGCATATTCCCGCTTGATGTGCTGTTTCTGCCAGAAACGGGAAACGGGGTTCTTTGCCGCCTGCGCCAGCTCCGGGTTGTCCCGCAGGGATTTTTGATACACAAACTCGGCGTTGGCGGCGATAGACTTTCGCTCGGCCTTGGCGGCGGCCCGGTAGGGTTTGAGCTTGTGGCGGTGGACGCCGCTGCGGATCATGCGGCCCGCCTGCCGTTCCGCCAGTTCCTCCCCCTTGTGGCCGCCCTCCACGCCCACATTTTCGTGTTCTACCTCATGGATTTTTCCGTGGAGGTAAAGCCCGGCTTCCTGTATGGGGCGGCTGGCCGGGTTTGGTTTGAGCTGGGGAGGTGCTTTCTCCACCTTGTCAAAATACAGCCTGCTTTTGGCCTTGCCCTTGGCCTCGTCATAAACGGTTTCCTTGGTGACGACACGCTTTTTCGGCAGGGCTTCTTTGGCCGCTTCCAGCTTATCCGCCCGTTTTTCTGCCTTTTTGATATACGGGGCCAGCTCCGGGGAGGCCCGTTCCTCGGCGGTAAACTGCAACCGGGAAACAGGGCCGGTGGCCTGCGCCACAGTTTCCCCGGCGTCCTTGGCCGCTTTTTTTGCCTTATGGCGGTCGTGCAGTTCGTCCGCCCGTTCCAGTATTTTTTCCGCCGCGCCCTCCGGCTGGGTGGTGTATTCCTGCTCGGCCTCCCGGCTGGACACATTGACGCTTTCGCCGGTGGTCTGGTTATCCAGCGTCAGGCCGTCGCGGGTCATGTGCTGCGTCACCTTGTCACGGGGTTTTAAGGGTTCCATGACTTCACCTCCTTGTGCCTCATACCGTCGCCCCCTCGCCTAACCGGGTCGTCATGATCTGGTAGAGCTGGGTGTTTTTCGGGATGGGGTTCTTAAAGGGCAGGATCACATTTTCGTAAATGAGAAGCCCCTCGCCGGGTTCGGAATTGTCCACATACCGTAATTGCTGGGGCGAAATGTTCAGCCGTTCCGCAAGGATTTTGCGGTCGCCGCTGGCCTGATTGAGCAGGCAGATAAAGTCGCTGTTTTCCAAAATGTTCTCAATTTCCGGGGAGGAAAGCAGGTCTTTTACATTCTGCGTCGCACCTGTGGGAATCCCGCCCCACTTACGAAAACGCTTCCAAATCTCGCAGGAAAAGGCCGCCGTCTGTTCCTCACGCAAAAGCAGATGGAACTCATCACAGAAATACCATGTCGCCTTGCCCTTGCTGCGGTTTTGGGTGACGCGCCCCCAAATCTGGTCTTGGACAATGAGCATACCGATTTTCTTTAGCTGCTTGCCCAGCTCCTTGATGTCAAAGGCCACAATGCGGTTTTTGATGTCGATGTTGGTTCTGTGGTTGAACACATTTAAGCTGCCGGACACATACAGGTCAAGGGCCTGCGCCACCCGGTCGGCCTCCGGGATATGCTGGTCTAACAGGGCTTTGTGCAGGTCTGCAAGGATGGGCATATTTTCCGGCTTGGGGTCTGCCAGATAAGGCCGGTAGATCACCTGTACCGCCCGGTCGATCACCGTCTTTTCAATGGCTTCCAGCCCGTTCTTGCCGCCCATGACAAGCTCACAGAACGACAGCACAAAGTCGGATTTCAAGGCCAGCGGGTTTTCGTCCTCGGAGTAATTCAAGTTGATGTCCAGCGGGTTCACATAGTTTTTGCTGGTAGGCGACAGCTTCACTACCTGCCCATGCAGCCGCTTCACAAGGGGGTAATACTCGGCCTCTGGATCACAGATATACACATCGTCCGGGGTGCAGAGGAATACGCTCACAATCTCGGATTTACAGCTCATACTTTTGCCGCTTCCCGGTGTTCCCAGCTTTAGCCCGTTGGGGCACCTCGCCCGTTTGCGGTCGAGCATAATCATGTTGCCGGTCTTGGCGTTGATCCCGTAATACATGGCGTCGCCGCCCTGAAAAAGCTCCTGTGTCACAAAGGGGACGAACACGGCCACGCTGGAAGTCGTCAGGGAGCGTTCAATCTGGATGTGGCTGGCCCCCAGCGGCAGGCTGCTCATAAGCCCCTGTTCCTGCTGGTAGTCCAGCCGCACAAGGAAACAGTTGTATTTCTGTGCGATCCCGGCAGCCCAGAACACATCGTTTTCCAGCTTTTGCCGGGTGTCTGCGGTGTTCAGCACCAAAAAGGTAAGCTGGAACATCCGTTCATTCCGGCTCTGCAAGGTCTTTAGCAGCTCCTTGGCGTCCTGCCCGTAGGTGGCAAGGTCGCTGGGAAGTATATCCATGTCGTAACCGCTGCGGACAGCCCGTTTCTGTTCCTGAATCTTCATAGCGTCAAGGTCGGTGATCTTGCGCTTGACCGTCTTAATGGCATCGCTCTGGTCGATGGCCTGCACATGGAGGTTCACCACAATGCCGTTTTCCGTGTTGAGGAAGTCGGCCAGCATTTCATCCGACAGCTCCGGGGAGAGGATTTGCAGAAAGCTCACCGCCCCGTATTTGCCGCCCAGCCCGAACATCCGGGCATTGCCGAAGCGGAACGAGGACGGGGCGATAAAGTCCTTGGTGGAAAGCCCCGACGGGGCAAGCCACTTCCAGTCAAAGGAGAACGGTTCCCCGTCCGGGTGGAAAATGCTGTGCATGACTTCCAGCCGTTCCTTGGCGTCCAGTCCCCACGCGGAGGCCCCCATGCTCTTGAAATAGCCCAAAAGGTCGGTTTCGATCCGGCGCAGTCTGGCGCGGGCCATTTTCAGGCTGTCTGCCTCGATGGTATAGGTCATAAATTTCCGCTTCATCAGGCCGTTGTTCCCGTTCACAAGCTGGTCTTGCAAAACGCCGGAATACTCGCTGCGGATGTCGTCAAAGTCGTCCCCCTGCGCCCGGATTTCAAAGCTCTTGGCGTACTGCTTGGGGTCGATCTTGCGGTTGATAAAGGAAAACTGCACATGAATGGAGGCGTCCAGATAGTTGTAGAGGTCGCACAGGTTTTCAAAGATGGCGGTCTTGGTGTCCGCCTGCGCCAGTTGGTAGCTGATGTCCGTAAACTCAATGCACTTGGAAAAGGTGCGGGGCGTTACCCGGCACACGCCGTCCTGATACATGGCCTCATAGGGAATACTGGCCTGCGCCGAATGGGGCTTGCCGTCGCCCTTATACTTTCGGATGACGGCCTGAATCTCTTTCTTTTCGGCGCGGGTGAGCTTGACCGGCGCTTTTGCGCTCGTTTCGTTCTTTTGCTTTTTGGACAATGGCGTTGACCTCCTTTTCCATTTGGGATTGCCGCACAAGGGCGGTATAAGCGTTGTTGGTCTGGTAGGGCCGTTCCTTGGGCTGGATGAAGCAGCACTCGACGATCTGGCGCACCACCACTTCAAGGGGCTGGCCGTGTTTTTCGTAAAGCGCCAGCAGAAAGCCCGGCAGCATGGCGAACACCATAATGAGCGCCGCCGCGCTGGTCGGGACGCGGCCCCGGATCAAAAAGAAAAGCGGGACGCCTACCAGCAGCGCACCGCCAAAACAAATGAGCTGGCGTTTCGTCAGCCCGAATACTACCTTGGATTTGACCTTGGTTAAATCCTTGGGGACAGTTACATAAGCCATAAAAAGTCACCTCGTTTCTTTAGTGAGCAGTAAATACGGCCTTGCTGATACTTCCCGTCTTGAACAGACAGAAGCAAAGCAAAACGGTATAGCCCATACAGCCCCAGATCGCGCCGGATATGTCGTCGGCGGTTCCGATCTGCTGGATCAGCACCGCATAAATCCCGACAACCACCATGATTAAAAAGGCTTGGAAGCCCAGCGCAAGCAGGGATTTCAAGTAGTTCTGGCCCATGCCGCGCCACTCTGCATTGCCCAGCGTGGCAAGGGGGATCGGACCCAATGCGGTCACGGCGTAAATTTCAATCATTCTTCCATAGGTCACAAGGAAAATGCAGATGGAAAGAATGTTCATCGTCAGCCCCACAACAAGGGTCTGGAACCACAGGCCCAGCAGCGGCCCAATGTCCATTGCTTCAAGGCGGCTTTCCAGATCGGGCAGCAGCGTGTCAAAATCAATGCTGGTATCTCCGATAATCACCCCGGCGCTCTGGTTGACGACTTGCTGGGTAGCGTCAAACACGCCCATGACGATATTCCATGTGTTTGTCACAATGAGGATGGCAAAGGCGCTTTTGAAAATCCAGCGGAAGAACATGGAGCTGTCGAAGTCGTGCATATTGTTCTTTTCCACGATCATGTCGATCAGCTCATAGCACATCACAAGGGCGAGAATGGCCGCCGCAATGGGGACGATCACCGTTTCGGACAGGTTTTGCAGCATGGAAAAAATGCCGCCGTTCCAGTCCTGCGGGGTACTGCCCACATCCGACGCGATTTCCCCGACTTTGGTATTGACCGTGTTAAACAGGCCGGACAGGTTGCCCATGATACCGTCGATCAGGATTCCCTTGATCCATTCCCCGATTAAATCACCGATCATGTGGGGACACCTCCTTTCCCGCGCCCTCCCAGATCAGAGAGGGCGCGGAGGGTTTTCTAACACACATGGGGTTATCCCAGCAGCCCGGACAGCAGCGGAACAAGGGTCATGCCGATGAGGGCAACGCCACCTCCGGCGACAAGCTGCTTGATTCCCTGTGACTTGCTTGCCGGGTTGTCCGCCCCGTATCCCTCCAAAAGATTGACGCCGCCCCATACGCAAAGCGCTCCGCCGAGGCCCACAACGATGGTCTGCAAAGTATCAACTGCACTATTGAAAAATTCCATAAATTTACCTCCATAAATTCAGATTGTGATGGTGTTTGGGTACAAAAAAAGCCGCCGTACATAGCGGCAGCCTCACAATCCGCAGACGGCCCGGAGTTACTGGCCGTCCCGCCATTCCAGCACAGCCAGCGAAAAAATCTCGCCCCATGCTTCACACAGTCTGCGGTCTATTTCCCTTACAAGTTCTTCGGCTTCCCCATCCGTGGGCGGGGTATCATGTTCTGCGATCCACTGGCACAAAACCGCAGCGGAAATGATCGCCCGGTAGATTTCTTTCTCATACCTGAAATAATCCGCAAATGTCCATTCGTCCGAGTGTCCCATCGGTCACGCTCCTTTCTCTATGGCCGCTTTATTCCGCGGCAAAATCTTCATCCGACAGTTCAATGTCGTAGAGGTCAAAGAGTTCGTCCTCCGTTATCACACGCCGCTTTTTCCGACGCAGGGACGACAGGTAGCTGTCCACATCAAAGGTATTCTTTTTGTCGGCGTCCGAGAGGTATTTATAGCGGGGGTGGCGGGTGATGTCGTATTTCTCACTGAAAAACGGCCTCACGCCGCGCACCTGCAAAATACACTTGCCTCCGTCCATCGTTGCAATTTCGTCTTGGCTCATCAGCTCCTTTCCGAGTTTTTGGTAGTTCAGTCCGTGGGAGGTCTGCGCGCCCCGGTTCTCGCTCTGGTTGTAGCTGTCAATGGTTTCCTTGCCCAGCACCTCCGCGATCTCCTTGGCGTTCTTGCCCCGGCCACTAAGGAACAGCGTACAGTCGCAGTTGTCGGAAATGATTTCCGCCGCGTCCTTGTAAATAGCCTTTAGCTGCGACTGGCTCTGTAAAATAATAGAAGCCGAGATTTCCCGGCTTCGGATGGTGGCGATCAGCTTGTCAAAGTTTGGAATCTGGCCGATGTTGGCGAACTCGTCCAGAATCAGCCGCACATGGACGGGCAGCCGCCCGCCATATTTGTCATCGGCCCGGTCACACAAAAGGTTTATGAGCTGGCTTTGTACCATTGCCAGAATGAAATTAAAGGTCGTGTCCGTGTCCGACATAATCAGGAACAGGGCTGTTTTTTTATCCCCGATGGTGTCAAGTTCCAGTTCGTCGTCCTCCATCAGCTCCCGCACCTCCCGGATGTCAAAGGGCGCTAATCTGGCTCCGCAGCTTATCAAGATGGAGCTGCGGGTCTTGCCCGCCGACAGCAGGAATTTACGGTACTGGCGCACCGCAAAGTGTTCCGGGTCTTTTTCTTCCAGCCGTTCAAACATCTGGTCTACCGGGGATTGAAATTCCGGGTCGTCCTCGCGGGCTTCGCTGGCGTTTATCATTTCAAGCAGCGTAGTGAAATTCATTTCATCGTCCGGCGCTTCGTACCAGATATAGCCAATGAGGGCCGAATACAGCAGCCGTTCCGATTTGATCCAAAAATCCTCGGCGCTTTTTTCGCCCTCGCCCTTGGTGTTGCAGATCAGCGTGTTTACCAGCTTCAAAATGTCCTTTTCCGAATGGATGTAGCGAAACGGGTTGTAGCGCATACTCTTGGAAAAGTTAATGGTATTCAGCACTTTTACCCGGTAGCCGCACCGCACAAGGAGCTGGCCCACCTCGCCGATCAGACTTCCTTTCGGGTCAGTAATCACGAATGAGGTCGGGTAGTCCTTGGATACGCACTGCATAAGGTTGGGCTTCACAAAGAACCGGGTCTTGCCGCTGCCGGAACCGCCGATCACCAGCACATTTTTGTTCCGGGCGGTCTTGGGGTCTTTGGGCCGGTTGTTCATGGTGAGGCGTTCCGTCTGGGTCAGGAGGATGTTGTTGTCAAACACCGGGTCGATGTACGGGGCTATATCTTTCGGCCCGCCCCAACGGGCGCTGCCATACTCGACGCCCCGGCGGTATTTCTTGGCGTTCTTGCTCTTGCAGTACACCATCAGCCGCAATGTCACCGCACCGACCACGCCCACCGCCAGATCGAACAGGTGGAAGCTGGGGGCGGCGCTTTCAAAGGCAAGGGAAAAGCCGTCCGCAAGGTGCAGCAGTTTTTCCGACAAGTCCGCCCCAGCCGCCAGCCGGTAGGTCTGTCCCAACTTGTCGAACAGGTACACAAACAGCAGGTAGGGCAGGTTGGCAATTATCAGCTTTTTCATTTCCGGCTTCATCGTGACAGCCCCCTTTCCTTGATTTTCTCCTTGGCCTGCTGGCTGCTTCTGGCCGCTGCCTTTTCTTTCAGGACGGCAAGGGTCTTTCGGATGGAGGGGCGTTCCTGCTGTTTGAGCTTCTTGGCCGTAAACTCCTTAAACGCCTGTTCCAGATTGTCCGCCTGCTTGGATTTGAAGATCACGATATACCGGGGCGGATGGGTAGTGAGGTCTTTCCGCAGGGTAAAATCAATGTCGTATTTCTTGGCGCAGGGCTTAAATAAGCCAATGTTGGCGTCGGTGATCTCAATGTTGGACAGGGCGGAACCGTCCTTTTTGAGCTGCCGTAAGCTCTGCTGTCCGTGACGGGTCTTGCCCGTCCCTTTCTGCCGGGCGGCCAGATATTTTCGGATGGCCGCTTGCAGCACTTGGGCGGTGAGCTTGCCCGTCTTAACCGCTAACGCTATGGTTTTCTGGTCTACTTCTTCCTGCAACTGCTATCCCTCCTTTGGAAAGTCAGCAGGCAGGCGGATGGCTTAAATCCGCACCCGCAGGCCGGAGAGGTCGTCGGCATGGATTCCCACCAGATACCAGTTCTCGGCCATTTCAATGCGGGTCGGCCTCCATCTGCCGCCCACCATCACATCAAAAGTTTCTCCGCAGTGCAGGCCGCCGTAATAGTCCGCAAGGTCAAAGCGGATGTCGTAGCGGTCTGTCTGCTCATCAAAAATCAAAGTACCCTGTTTCATAGGGTCGGCCTCCTTTCTCGTCGTCACAAGCTCCATATCGCTTGTTTCCACGCAAGCGTGAAAAGCTCGCTCATTTCGCTGTTTCTCCTCTCCCCACAAAATCACCGATTTTGCGGGGTTCCCCAACTGCCTGTGTTCATGTCGTGGCCCACCAGCGCCGTGTAATAGCCGTTGATGGTGCTTGGGGCGTTGAACAGAACCGCCAGCAGGTATTTTTTGATGTTCCGTATTTCCGTGGTGTTTTTGCTGATACAGTCAAAGACAAACTCAATGTGAGAACTGTTCAGCTTCATCAGCTTGGATTTCACCAGCTCGGCGGGGTAATCGTCCCCGGCAATGCGGATAGTCTTTCGGGCGCTGCATACGGTTTCCACCAGCAAGTCCACGATCTCGTCCAGCATATCCCGGTCAATCCCCTTGGCGTACTGGCAAAGGTGTTCATACTCGATGTTGTCCTTGATGATCTCCCGATAAATCTCTACGGCGCTCTGTGATTTCGCTCCCGTTCCTTTCCGTTCCGGCGGCGCAGCCGCTTCGTCCCCCAAAGGAGAGGGAGGGGAAAGGATAGGAATGGAATCGGTATTTGATCCATCCGTAATTGATTTCTCTTTACTTGATCTATCTTTATTTAATTGCGTTGGTTTTTCCTGCGTAGGCTTTTCCTGCGTTGGATTATCCAATGTTGGATTTTCCAATGTAGGCGAATCCGGCACAGGCTGGGGCTGTTCGTAAATGATGTAATCCGCCCCGCGCAGGCGGCCTTGGCTGTCACGCTCACGGGAACGCACGATATAGCCCGCCTGTTCCAGCTCCCGGACAGCCGCCCGGATCGCGTCGATCTGCTCCCGGTTGATAAGGGATAGGCCTTTCAGCGTAAAATCCCAATCCTCCGGCAAGGACAGCATTTGCGACAGAAGCCCCTTGGCTTTCAGAGACAAGTCCTTGTTCCGCAGGTGGTGGTTGGACATCACCGTGTAGCCCCGGTTTTTCTCCACTCGAAAAACTGCCATCTCGTCGTCCACTCCTTTCACTTGAAATTTCACCGCGCCGTCAAGGGCGGTGCGCTTGCCCGGCTGGTAGGGACATTCCTCATACACACAAAACTGGTACTTCCAGTGCGGGCGGTAGAAACGGCAGGTACCGCAGTCCTCCGGCGCTCCGGCCTCGCCGCTGTCAAAATGATCTGCGCCCGGTCTCGTCTGCATGAGCTGTTCAAAGGCCCGGTCACTGCCGGAAGTAAAGTACATAGGCGGTCGCCTCCTTTCTGGTTTTGGGCGCAAAAAAAGCGGCGTCCTGATCTCCCCAAAGGGGAAAAGAGAACGCCGCCGTCTGCGGTGTCGTGTTCGATTTTCGATGTGTCACTATTTGGGCGGTGGGCTTCACGGGAAGCGGAAGCGTGTCAAAGCTCAATCCGAAAGTAGTAAATCGGTAGTAAATTCAGTTCTTATATCCCGTGAAATGCCCGTATTTCCGGGCTTTTTGGAGATAATCAGAGTTGTTATTTTACCATTAAAAAAAGCTCCGTCGCAAACGGAAATCCTTTCACATGCGAAAATTCGTGTATTTCGCGCAGGATAGGCGGGGATTTATTTTGTACAAAATGAGCAGATCGGAACAGCTTCGGGCACGGTAAATGGAAAACCGGGAAAAAGAACCCTCCGCCGCCGCTCCACATAGGATGAAAGGAACCATAATGGGAGGGATTTATGATGATCTATGTGAAATCCACAGATGGAGTTAAGATAGCAACTTATGATTTAAATCCAAAGGGGAACGAAACGGTATTCCTGGTACATGGATGGCCGCTTTCACACAAAATGTATGAATACCAGGAGCAGCTCCTGGTGAACCGGGGCTACCGGGTCGTGGAGATTGACCTGCGGGGCTTCGGCGCGTCCGATGTCCCGGCGGATGGTTACAACTACGACCGGATGGCTGAGGATATCTACAACGTTGTCTGCGCGCTGAAGCTGAAAAGCTTTGTGCTGGTCGGCTTCTCGATGGGCGGCGCGATTGTCCTGCGCTACATGCGCAGGTTTCACGGATACGGTGTCAAAAAACTGATTTTACTCGCGGCCGCCGCGCCTAGCTGGACCCAGCGGCCGGGATTTCCTTACGGACTGAGCCGGGAGTATGTGAATGGTCTCATCGAGCAGGCCGCGTCCGACCGGCCGCAGCTTGCCCACACCTTCAGCCATGAACAGCTGTTTGCGAGCCCGCAGAGCGAAGCGGTAAAAGACTGGTTCGAGGATATCTCCCTTTCCGCGTCCGGCATCGGCACTGTTTCGGCGGCGGTTGCCCTGCGTGACGAGGACGGAAGGCAGGACCTTGCTTTCGTAAAAGTGCCAACGGTGATCATCCACGGCGCCAAGGATGTGGTCGTTTCGTCCGAGCTCGCCAGGGCGCAGCACGCCGGAATCGCCGGCTCGCGGCTCTGTACGCTTGCGGACAGCGGACACGGCATTGTTTACGACGAGTTGTGCCGGTTTAACCAGGTCTTTTTGGAGGCGCTGCGGTAAGGCGGCGGAAAAATTTTAAAAAGCCGTCCCGCGCGAAATACGCGCGGGACGGCTTTTTTGCTGGAATCCAGTGCAATAAAAATATTGATTTTAGACAGCGCAGAATGGTATCATAGAAAAAACGATGAAGTCACCTGCATTGTGAAAATTGGACGAGGGGCTGCAAAATGGAAAATAAGGCGTATGAAAAGGTCATCCTGCACATCAAGGGACGGATACTGGAAGGCTCCCTGCGGCAGGGGGAGAAGCTCCCGCCCGAGCGGGAACTGGCCGAGCAGCTCGGCGTGGGGCGCAATTCGGTGCGGGAAGCGCTGCGCACGCTCGAAATCATTGGCGTGATCTCCAGCACCCAAGGCGCTGGAAATTTCGTTTCGGCCAGTTTTGAAAAGAGCCTGGTCGAGCTGATGACCATGATGTTCCTTTTGCAGAAAACCGACTACCGTCAGATCAGTGAGCTGCGGCAGGGGATCGAAACGCAGGCGGCGCTGCTCGCGCTCGAACGGATTGACGCGCCTACGGTCACACGGCTTTCAGAGATCGCCGGGGCGCTCGGCGCGGGCGGCAGCGAGGAACGCAACGTTGTGCTGGATAAGCAGCTGCACTACACGATCGCGCAGGCCTCGGGCAACCAGCTGATCGTCGAGATCCTGCAGGCGCTTTCGGATGTGATGGATCTCTTTATCAGCGATCTGCGCCGGGAAATCCTCACGAGCGATCTGAGCCGCGACCAGCTCCAGCATTCCCACGAGGGGATGGTGCGCGGGCTTTTGCTGCGCGACCGTCAGATTCTCCTGCAGGCAATTGGGGAGCATTTCCGACTGATCACGGAGCATCTGTAAGGGAATAGGCGAATACATTGACCGGTTCGGCAAAGAACCGGTCTTTTTATTGGATGGTTTTCATAAAATTTTAGCGGTCAAACAAAAAAGAATGGACATTGCGCTGAGCGAGGTGTATGATATAAAAAATGGAAATTGGTGTGACCAATTGCGTGTGTGTAGAAGAGTTTTGTCCAAAGTGGTAGCACCAATTCGGATGGTGTGAAAGGAGCGGTTCCCATGAAGATCTTGGTGTGCATCAAACAGGTGCCCCAGACCAACAAGGTCGAGGTGGACCCGGTGACCGGTGTGCTCAGGCGCGACGGCGCCGACGCAAAGATGAACCCTTACGACCTCTATGCGCTTGAGACGGCGCTGCGCCTGCGGGAGGAACTGGGCGGCACGGTGGAGGTCCTGACAATGGGCCCGCCGCAGGCCCAGGCGGTTATCTGGGAGGCCTATGCGATGGGCGCCGACGCGGGCGCGCTTGTTTCTGACCGGCGGTTTGGCGGTGCGGATGTGCTCGCGACCAGTTATACGCTTTCACAGGCCATCCGCAGGCTTGGGCAGTTCGACCTCATTCTCTGCGGCAAGCAGACGACTGACGGGGACACCGCGCAGGTGGGGCCGGAAGTGTCCGAATGGCTCGGTATGCCGAGCGTGGCGAATGTGCGGCGGATTCCCGCCTGTGATGAAACGGGGGTCACCGTCGAGATGGAGGTTCCCGGTGCGATCGAAACGGTCCGGGTGCCCTTCCCATGCCTGCTTTCGGTCGACAAGGACATCTACCAGCCCCGTCTGCCTTCCTTTGTGAAAAAGCACGAGAGCAGGCAGCGTCCGGTGACGATGCTGTCGCTTGGCGATATGGAGGACCGGGACCCCCGCCATTACGGCCTGGACGGCTCGCCCACCCAGGTGCAGCGGATCTTCCCTCCAGAGGCAAACGACCACCGGGAGCTTTGGAAGGACACCGGCGCGGCGCTTTGTGAACGGCTGTTCGAAAAGCTGCGGGAAGAAAAATTTATTTAAAAGGAGGGATCGGGAATGGCAAGGCTGGTCATCGACCACAACAAGGTAACGGATGTGGAGGCGTTTTTGAAACTCTGCCCCTTCGGCGCGCTTGAAGCGCGCGAGGGACGCATTGAGGCGAACGCCGCATGTAAACTCTGCAAGCTCTGCATCAAAAACGGCCCGCCCGGCGCCGCGTTCCTGCTGGAGGAGCAGGAGACGCCGAAAGCGGATAAAGCGAGCTGGAACGGCATCGCGGTCTACGTAGACCATAACGGCGGGGATATCCATCCGGTCACCTTCGAACTGATCGGCAAGGCGCGGGAGCTGGCCGAGAAGGTTCATCAGCCGGTGTTCGCGGTCTTTCTGGGCAGCGGGATCACCTCAAAGGCAAAGGAACTGCTGCACTATGGGGTGGATGAGGTTTACGTCTACGACCATCCGGCGCTCGGACGCTTCCGGATCGAAGCATACGCCGGCGCGTTTGAAACGTTCATCAAGCGGGTGCGGCCTTCGTCGATCCTGGTCGGCGCAACCACCGTCGGTCAGCAGCTCGCCCCGCGGGTCGCGGCGCGGATGCGCACCGGCCTGACCGCCGACTGCACCGTGCTCGATATCCGGGAGAATACCGATCTTGTGCAGATCCGCCCGGCGTTCGGCGGCAATATCATGGCGCAGATCCTCACCCCGAACCACCGTCCGCAGATGGCGACGGTGCGCTACAAGGTGATGAACGCGCCTGAACGCAGCGAAGCCGAAAGCGGCCGGATCATCTCCTGCGCCGCGCCGGAGGAGTGCCTCCAGAGCGCGGTGGAGGTGCTCGGTGTGGCCCCGAAGCCCCCGGAGCAGTATATCGAAGCAGCCGACGTGCTGGTTGCGGCTGGCCGCGGGGTCAAGAAACCGGAGGATCTCTCGATGTTGGAGGAGCTCGCGGAGCTGCTCGGCGGACAGCTCGCCTGCACCCGCCCGATGGCCGAATGCGGCTGGGTGGAACCGAAACGGCAGGTCGGGCTTTCCGGGCGCACAGTGCGTCCGCGGCTGATCATCACCTGCGGGGTGTCGGGCGCAATCCAGTTTGTGGCCGGTATGCAGAACGCCGATACGATCATCGCGATCAACAAGGACGAAAAGGCGCCGATTTTCAAGGTGGCGCATTACGGGCTGGTGGGGGACCTCTATGAAATCCTGCCCGCACTCATCGCAAAAATCAAGGCGGAAAGGGGGATTGGAGCATGAGTTACAAAACTTTGGACGCGGCCGATATCGCATATCTGCAAACGCTGATCGGCGACGGTGAAAGGGTCCTGCTCGGGGACGGTATCAACGAGGAATACAGCCACGACGAACTTTCCGGCACCGAAAGTTATCCGGATGTCGTGATCCGGGCGTGCTCCACCGAGGAGGTTTCCGCCGTGATGCGGTACGCCTATGAACAGAATATCCCGGTCACACCGCGCGGCGCGGGTACCGGACTGGTCGGCGCATCGGTCGCGGTCGAACATGGGATCATGCTCGACCTGAGCCTGATGAACCGCTTCCTCGAACTGGACGGGGAGAACCTCACCCTGACAGTCGAGCCGGGCGTGCTGCTGATGGAGCTTTCCGCCTATGTGGAGGAGCGTGGCTTTTTCTATCCGCCCGACCCGGGCGAGAAATCCGCCACCATCGGCGGCAACATCTCCACCAACGCGGGCGGCATGCGCGCGGTCAAATACGGTGTGACCCGCGACTATGTGCGCGGGCTGGAGGTGGTGCTTCCGGATGGAACGGTTGTCACGCTTGGCGGCAAGGTGGTCAAGAACTCCTCCGGATACGCGCTCAAGGAGCTGATCATCGGCTCGGAAGGGACGCTTGGAATCGTGACCAAAGCGGTGCTGAAGCTGCTGCCGCTGCCGCAGAAAACGGTCAGCCTGCTGGTGCCGTTTCCATCGCTCGAACAGGCGATCGGCGCGGTGCCGAAGATCATCCAGTCCAAGGCGGTCCCGACCGCGATCGAGTTCATGGAGCGGGAGGTCATCCTTGACGCGGAGGAGTATCTCGGCAAGAAGTTTCCGGACCACTCGTCCGACGCTTATCTGCTGCTCAAATTCGACGGCGCGGACACGGCGGACATTGAGAAAAACTACGACGCGGTGGCCTGGCTCTGCCTGAAGGAGGGCGCGCTCGATGTGCTCATCTCGGATACCGAGGAGCGGGACGAATCTATCTGGAAGGCGCGCGGGGCGTTTCTCGAAGCGATCAAGAATTCCACCACCTACATGGATGAGGTGGACGTGGTGGTGCCGCGCGGCTGTGTAAACGAGCTGGTGGAATACATCCACCGGCTCCAGAAGGAGGCGGGTGTGCGCATCAAGAGCTTTGGTCACGCGGGCGACGGCAACCTGCACGCCTATATTCTCAAGGACGGCCTGCCGGACAGGGAATGGGAAGAGAAGATGTCCGGTGCGATGGAAAAGATCTATGCGAAAGCGCGGGCGCTTTCCGGGCAGGTATCGGGCGAGCATGGAATTGGCTATGCAAAGCGCGCCTATCTGAAAGAATCGCTTGACCCAGCGGTGCTTGGGCTGATGCGCGGGGTCAAGCGCGCGTTCGACCCGAAGAATATCCTGAACCCCCACAAGGTGTGCGAAGACTGACCGGCCATACGGCATAAAAAATCCCCCTGCATCCGCAGGGGGATTTCTGTTATGGCCCATTCAGAAGCCGCTGTAACGTTTGAACTTACCGCGGACGGTGTCGTAATCGAGCCCCATTTCAGCCGCAGCCTGCGCCATGGCTTCCTGCTGGAGGTTCGACTGCCTGAGGTAAAGCTCCCGGCGGGTCTGTTTGAGATCGGCCAGCTGCTGTTTGGTGGCGACGATATCCCGTTCAATCTGTTCGATCTGCGCGTTGGTGGTTTTGAGTTCTTCTTTCAGCTCCGGCATAAGAACATCTCCTTTCTGCCGGCTGGCCTGCATGCGTTTCTCTGTATTTTCATTATAGCATGGATGCAATTGAAAGAATATAATTTTTTTCAACAAATATAAATAATTTTATAAAAAATGCTCAAAATCAAATGTCGACGCCAAGCACATTCTTGACGAGCAGTCCGACCACGAACGACAGCGCCGCAACGCCGAGGCTGATACAGGCCATCTCCAGAAAACGGCTTTTGAATTTGAGATCCTTGGCGACCGAGATGTAGTAGTTGAACAGGGCGATGATGAGCACGACGATCACCAACATGGTGCCCAGGGCGTAAAGATATTGGCTGGCTGGGAATATGAGATAGGGAAGCACCAGCAGCGCGACGGTGAGCAGATAGGCGATACCGGTGTAAATGCAGGATTTGAACGCGTCTGGCCGGCCTTCGCTTTTGGCGGAAAGGAATTCGCTCGAGGCCATCGACAGGGTTGCCGAGATGCCGGTGATGAGGCCCGAAAGAGCGATGATACGGGTGTTCTGCATTGCGAGGGTGAGTCCGGCGAGCGTACCGGTCAATTCAACCAGCGCGTCGTTGAGGCCCAGCACCATCGATCCAACATACCGCAGCCGTTCCTCGTCCAGCATCTCCATCAGCGCCTGCTCGTGCGCATCCTCCTGTTCCCGGATCTGAACACTCTCCGGCACCTCTTCAGCCAGTTTGTCGTAACTGACCTGCGCGAGCGCCTCACCGTTTTCCATCATTTTGAGGGTGAAGGTGAACCCCAGCAGACTGGCCATCAGGCCATGCCACCAGACCTTCAGCTTTTGCGGCTTCATCTCGAGCCCGCTGTAGGTTTTCCAGATTTCATAATGACGAAGCTCTTCAGAACTCAGGCGCAGAAGGGTTTCCTTATTTTTGCCTTCCTTCATCCGGGAGGCAATTTTTTTATAAATTTCACTTTCGGTCAGCTCGTTTTGCTGCATTGTCTTGATAAAAGCCAAAGATTCCGCGGAAATTTCTTTGTTCCTGCCCATTTGTTGCACCTCGTTAATAGTTTGATCAGCTTCATCTTATCACATTTTTTGCTGCTATACAATGAAAAAAGGGGGACCTGTGCGGCTTCCATCCGCACAGGTCCCCCAGGTTAAAAGGAAAGGCGTAATCGATTTTACATAAAAAAGCTTCCAAAGTCATTGGGCAGCAGCCCTTCCGCCTTGGCCCTTGCAACTTTGGCCGCATACGCGGAAGGGTCTTCGAAGAAACAGAGCATCGAGGAAATGCGGCTTTCCCTGCGCATAAAGCTGTTTTGGTTCAGATACATCAAGAAGTTGTTGTAGTAACTTTCCGAGATGATCCCGAGCTCCTTGAGCCGCAGCATAATATTTCTGCGCGCAATGCCGTATTTCTGTTTCGCGCGGTCGAGCTCCTCCTCCAGGATATGGCTGCGCCGTGTCCCAAATTCCTGTTCCACCAGCACCTTTGGGAACAAAAGCTCCCGGGCAAAATAGGACAGGACAGCAGCTTCCTCCTCCGGCTCGCAGATCAGATAGGCCCGCCCCAACTCCTGCAGCAGCAGCAGGCGGAATTCGTCCTGGAATGGGATCGGCGTATAAAAGAGGAATCGCAGGTCCCGGGAATGTTCGACGCCGGAGAAATTGATGTGCCCAAACGCGTACGGCAGAGAAAAGAGAAGCCAGTCGTGGCTCTCCAGCAGGTTGCAGACGCTGGGGATGGCGTAACTGCCAATGCCCCAGAGCCGGCGGACTTCGTCGCAGACGCTGCGGATTTCCCGGGGTTCGTCGAGACGCACACGGGTTTGGGTGTAGGGCACGGGGTGCCGCTGATCGTTGAGCACGTCGATGACACTGAGGTAACGTTCCAGCTCGATCTGTACATAGGCCTTGAGTTCTGCCATCCGGGCTGCGGGGAGCGGTTCCAGAGTGGTGGAGATGACCGGGTCGAAATCCGCCCAGTCGTCCTGATGGAAAAATTCCACCGGCATCCCAAGGGCGGAGGACAGAGCGGAGATCGCTTGCGGGCTGAGAGCGGTTTTGCCGGTTTCGTAATTGGAGAGGGCCGCTTTCGTGATGGGGGCGGAAAGTTCGGTCATCCGCTCCGCAAGCTGTTGCAGGGAAAGGCTGTTGGCCTGTCGTGCCAGGCGGATTCGATTTGCAATCATAATATCCCGTTCCTATTATGTCTTTCGGATTTGTAAATTTCTCATCGCTTTCAACCGGGCGTCCGCGTTTATTATAGCATAGTTTCATCCGGTTTCACAAGCAAAAATGGGAATTCAATCGTATCTGCTTGCAAGATGTAGTATAAACAAAATAAAAAAATTTGTCAAATAGCAATTTTGCAAAAAAGGAGTCCTCTTCAGCGTTTTTTCTGATATTTGGGGGTGAAACATAGTTTCATTTAGCGTTTTACATAAAAAAGAATTAATTTTTTATAAAAATAAACGAATCCATATTTAATAACTTGACATTTATAAAAAATTAGTTTAGTTTTGAGCTAAGGGAAGCTTGCGGGCGTGCCGGATATAAGGCGCGGTCCGGCCGCGGGATTTTCCCTGTTGCAAAAACGTGAGGAGTGGCTCCATGGAAGGAAAAAAGCAAGTCTATTCAAAAGTGGAAAACGACGTAATGACCATTACGATCGACAACCCGGAGACCAAAAACGGTTTGACCTGGGAAGGGATTGGGCAGCTTGCGGATTGTTTTGAAATCCTAATCCGCGACGAAACTATCCGCGTCGCGGTCATCACCGGAAACGACAAATATTTCTACACCGGTGGACGGGTGGACCCCACAGTTCCCGGCGAGAAGGAAAAGTATGCGGATGCGATCGCGCGCTACAGCTCCCTGGCGTCCAAGAATACAAAGCCATTGATCGCCGCGATTTCCGGCGACTGCCTGAAAGCGGGCATGGGGATGATCGCAAGCTGCGATTTTGCCATTGCGCGGGAAGGCGTGAAATTCGGTTTCCCTGAGATCCGCATGGGCGGCGTACCGATGATGGTCATGGTGGAAACGATCGACTGTATGCCGAAAAAACGCGCGCTGGAAGCATATCTCACCGGGTGGGATTTTTCGGCCGAGGACGCCTACATGATGGGGCTCGTCAACCGGGTCGTCCCCAAGGAGCAGTTTGGGGAAACGGTTGAGAAATTTGTCCGCGTGTTCCTGGACACGCCCTCCCCGTTGATCGAAATGACGAGAAGGGCCTATGAAACCCTGGCCGAGACACCGGATCCCAAAGAACGTGAGAAGTTTGCCATGGAGATGCTCCGTTCCGAGGTGCTGACCACCATGGCGAAAACCGAAACAGAATATAATGTATAGCCCGCACCAAAACAAATGGAAAAAGCGATCACAGCTTTTGTGATTGTTTGGATATGAAAGGAGCAAGAAAGATGAAAAAAACACTCGCGATGGTTCTTTGCCTGAGCATGATGCTGAGCGTTCTGGCTGGCTGTGGAAATTCCGGCGGCAGTGCGCCCGCAAGTTCCCAGTCCAATGCCCCCGCAAGCAGCGCGGCGTCCGGCTCTGCACCGGAAGCCCCGGCAGAGGAGGCAATTACCTTGAAGATGGGTTCCACCTCCCCGGTCGGCACCTTCCATGAGACAATTGCAAACACCTTTGCGCAGAAGGCGAACGAGGTTTCCGGCGGCCTGATCACTGTGAACGTGAACATGGGGGGCGTGCTGGGCAACACCCTGTCCCATTATTCGCAGATGGCACAGGGGGATCTCGATTTCTTCATGGCCGCGCTGGACACCTCCTCCGGTCTGAAGGAGGGCGGAGACATGGCTGTTGTTCTGGTCCCGTTCCTGTTTGATGATGAAACCCACTACAATAAATTCCTGGAGTCCGACCTGCTGGGCGGTATGGTTGGAAAGATCGAAAGCGCAAACGGCCTGAAATATCTGGGGGCGCTTTCCCGCCAGATGCCGCGCGGCCTTTCCACCACCAACACACCCGTCCGGTCGGTTGCGGATGTAAAGAATCTGAAGATCCGCACCCCGGAAGCGACCGCGATGACCACCATCTGGTCCGCCTGGGGCGCAAACCCGACCATCATCTCCGGCGGCGAGATGTACTCCGCCCTGCAGTCCGGTCTGGCCGACGGGCAGGACAACGATGTCATCAACACCTCCACCAGTGCGCTTTACGAAATCCAGAAATATTATATGGAACTCAATTACATCTATCAGAACCTGTTCCTGTGGGCTTCTGCCAAGACCTTCGGTGAACTGAGCGAACAGCAGCAGGCTTGGATCAACGAAGCGGTTGCCGCGACCTATGCCGCCATGGACCAGGAGCTGAACAGCATGTATGAGACCGAAAAGCAGAAGATGATCGACAACGGCATGGAATTCATTGATGCGGATCTGGATTCCTTCCGGGAGGCCACAGAAGCCGCTGTCGGCGAATTTGAAGGAACCCTCTACACTGCGGGCCTGTACGACGAGATCCGTGCTCTGGCAGGCTGAAAAGGGCCTTACATAAAGGTAATGGAAAACGGCGGACTCCGGGATGGCCGGCCGCCGTTTTCCGCATCTACATCGATTGAGGATTGATTTATGGAAAAGTATAGAAAAGTCCGCAAGGACATCTGCAATGTCTTCCGCTGGATTATGGCCGCCTGCCTGTTTGTGCTGGTGGTGCTTGCCACTGTGCAGGTGGTGACCCGGTATTTTGTGGCGGTGACCATCGTATGGGTGGAGGAGCTGTCCATCTACCTCATGACCTGGATGTGCGCGATCGGCGTCGCGTGGGTTTGGCTGGAAAATTGCAGCCACATCAAGATGGACGTTCTTGACAACATCCTTTCCCGCCGGACGATCCGCCTGATGGACGCGGGGATCGATATCGTCACCGCGGCTATGGGGTTTGCCACGGTAAAGATCGGCCTGCGCACCTGGCAGACGAATCACGGCATGGTCATGTCGGTGATCAATCTGGATGAAGGCAACCGGTACCTGCCGGTGATTGTGGGCGGCGCGCTTTTGCTGTTTGCCGCGCTTTATATGCTGGTTGAGCATATCTATCTTTTGACGAAAAAGGGGGAAAGCGAAGCATGATTATCAAAGCGGTGCTGCTGTTCGGGATCATGTTCCTGTTCTTGTGCCTGCGCTTCCCGGTATTCGCCTCCCTCGGAATGGCGGTTGCGGGCATCTTCTTTCTCTTCCCGGATTCTATCCCGGTGGCGGTCATCGGGCAGGGCCTCATCTCCGGGATGAACAGCTATAATTTCTGTGCCATCCTGTTTTACTTCCTGCTTGGGGAAGTGATGAACTACGGCGGCATGAGCGACCGTCTCGTCAATTTCGGCAAGGCGGCCATCGGACATATCCGCGGCAGCCTCAGCCATATCAACATTCTGGCTTCGGTGGTGTTTGCGGGGGTGTCTGGCAGCGCCACGGCTGATACCGCGGCCATCGGTTCGCTGATGATCCCGATGATGAAAAAGGATGGCTACGACGGTGAATACGCGGCGGCGGTCACCGGCGCGTCCTCCTGCATCGGGCCGATCATCCCGCCTTCCGGCGGCCTGGTCCTGATGGGGGTATACCTGTCCTGCTCGATCAACAAGCTGTTCCTGGGCGGCATGCTGCCAGGGCTTCTGATGGGCGCGTTCCAGCTTGTGGTCTCCTACATGATTTCGGTCAAGCGCAACTATCCCAAGGAAGCATGGCGCGGCTGGAAATACTTTTTCCAGACGGCGCGATCCTCCTTTTTCGCTTTTATGCTTCCGGCAATCGTCGTCTATTGCCTGGTCGCGGGGGTCGGCACAGTGATCGAGATCGGCGCGATCGCGGTGGTGTGCGCTGTGATCATCTCAAGCTTCATCTACCACGGCATGAATATAAAGCAGTTTATGAACTGTTTCGCGCGCGCTTCAATGATGGCGGCGAAGGTGCTTCCGTGCCTTGCGGTAGCGGGAGTGTTCACCTGGATCATCAGTTCGATCGGCGTTTCCAACGCATTGAAAACGCTGCTGATGGATGTCACAGACAGTCCGGTGGTGGCGCTGACACTGATCCTGCTGGTATTCTTCCTGTTTGGTATGATTCTTGATGTCAACGTCATCCAAATGGTCATCGTCCCAGCGATGGTGCCGATTGTCCGGGCGTTTGGGATTGATCCCATCCAGTTTGGCGTGGTGGGGATGCTGGTCTGCCAGATGGGACTTATCACGCCGCCGGTTGGGACGCTGATCTACATCACGGCCAGCATTGCGGACGCGAATCCTCTGAAGGTGGCGAAGGAACTGATGCCGTTCATCCTGGCGCTGATTGTGCTTGTGACCCTGATGATCCTGTTCCCGGGCATCACGACCTGGTTCCCGAACCTGATCTATTCGGCTTGACGGGGGGATACAATGCAGTATATGGGTAAATACGTCCCGCTGGGATGCACCGGCCTGAAGGTGTCAAGGATTGCCTTTGGCTGCGGCTTCCGGGGAATTTACGACGAAAATGAAGCGGCCAGCACCATACGGATGGCGATCGACTGCGGGGTGAACTTCATCGACTGCGCGAATATCTATAAGCTGCGCAGCGGTATCCATGCGGAGACCGCATTGGGAAAGGCGGTCCAAGGGCTTCGGGATAAGGTGATCATCACCTCCAAGTTCGGCGCGCAGATTGATGAACGCCACCCCACTCTGAATGGTTCGGGAGCGTCCCGGTACCACATGGTGCGGGCGGTGGAGGATTCACTCAGACGGCTCTCCACGGATTATATCGACGTATATCTCCTGCACATGCCGGACAGCGAAACGGCATACGAGGAAACAATGCGGGCGTTCGAGCAGCTCTGCCGTGACGGGAAGATCCGCTACGCGGGGCTCTGCAACCACAATGCCTGGCAGATCACTGCGATGCAGGAGATCCATAAACGGTATGGGGGATGCCCCATTTCGGTGATCCAGAACCCATATAACCTTTTGAACCGATCGGCGGAGGAGGAGCTTTTCCCGGCGGCGGCTTACGGACGGCTCGGCGTCATGGCCTACAGCCCGCTGGGGGCGGGGCTTTTGGGCGGAGCTTTTGCGGATGGACGGCCCGCGCCGGAAAAATCCACCTGGGGCTACGATCCCGTTTACAGGGAATATATGAAGCGGGTGTTCCCGGGACGCATTGCGCATATTGTGGATGCGGTGGCCGGTATGGCGCGGCGGTATGGCGTTTCCTCCGCGGTGATCGCAACCGCGTGGGTGCTGCAGAATTCGCAGGTGACCTGCGCCATCTCCGGCGCGGACACCATGGCGGAATTTGCTGATTCGCTCAAAGCCGCCTCGTTGGAGCTGCGCTCAGAGGACCGCGCCGAACTCGACCGTTTGAGCTACGGGATGCGGGAGGTCTTTTCCCACCCGGAGGTTCAGAAAAAGGCCGCAGTCTATCAAGAAATGAAATCAGAGGAGTAATCGAGATGCTTTATGAAAATAATCAAACAAAAAAGGGCTTTTTGGAACTGATGGAGGAAGGCCCGCTGATGGCGCCGTGCGTCTATGACTGCGTATCCGCGCGCCTGGTGGAAAACGCGGGCTTCAAAGCCATGTGCTTGTCGGGCGGCGAGCTTGCCGCCAGCCTCTGTGGGTTCCCGGACATTGGCCTTGTGACGCTCGATGAACTGGTGGGGGCGGTGGAGCGGATCTCCTCCTGCACGAGCATCCCGATGATCGTCGACATCGACACCGGTTTCGGCAATGAGATCAATCTGATCCGCACCTGCAAACGGGTGGCGAAAGCGGGCGCCAAAGCGGTGCACCTGGAGGACCAGACCTTCCCGAAACGCTGTGGGCATCTGCGCGGTAAGGAGGTCATCCCGCACGAGGATTACATCAGCAAGGTGAAGGCTGCCGCCTACGCGTTGGAGGGAACCGGATGCGTGCTGATCGCGCGCACCGACTCCTATCATCTGCTCGGCAAAGAGGAGGCCATCAGCCGCTGCAACGACGCGATTGACGCGGGCGCGGCCATTACCTTTGTCGAAGGGACGGGTTCGATCGCGGACATCATCGAAATCGGACAGCGGGTCAAGGGCCCCAAGATGTTCGCGATGGCGTCGGCCGGTGCGAGCCCGAAGGTGAGCGTCGCGCAGCTGCACGGCTGGGGCTACGGCCTCATGACCATGCACTATGCCATGGCGGGCGCGCTGATGGGGATCGAGGAATACGGCAGGCTCTGCTATGAGGCGATGAGCGACATCCCGGTTACCGAGGACCCGCGCGTGGATTCAAGCCCGATCTATCTGTTTGAGCTCTTTGGACTGCACGAGTGGCTGAGACTCGGCAACCGGTTCAACAGCGCCATCAGCGACGCCGAGGAATTGGGAAAAGAGGACGAATGACAAACGATAAAGGCCCGGCAATCCCATGGGATTGCCGGGCCTTTTCACATTAAAAATATCAAACAGCCCCGAAGCTGCTGTCGAACCCGTCAAAATCGCCAAATCCGCTGAAATCGGAGGAACCGCTGTCGCCGGTGTCAAAGGGATACATGTCGTAGTCGCCGCCTTCCTGCAATTCATCAAGAAAGAAGAGCGGATCATCAAAGAGCTGGTCGCCCGGCTCCATCCCGAAGACTTCGGCGCCCTCCGGCGTGAGGTAGCCCTGGTTATCGATCTCGTAACGGTAGTCGAAGAGCTCTTCGCCGCTCAGGAAAAGGGAGAGCGGGAAATAGCTGAGTTCAGAGATCATCACCCCAAAAACGAACGGATCCTCCTCGTAAACACCTTCATGGGTGCGGCTGAACAAGCCGGAGACATAGATGTAAGCGCCGTCTGAAACGAGAGAATCCCGGTGAACAGTCACGGCGAACTCGTCATCGGGCCATAGCATGCTGGAAAGGGTTTCTTCCGCCGCCGGTACGAGAAAGTAATCATAAATCTCATCCACCGTATAGGAATAGGCGTTATCCCCGGCCTGACCCGGGAGATTCCAGTTGTCCGGGAGCGGTTCTGCCGGCTCGCTGATGGAAAATTCCGGCTCCACCGTGAGGTCGGGTTCCCGTTCGGGGGTGGCGCTGGCAAAGGAGAACAGACCGATGACCGCCGTCAGGATAAACGGAATCAGTACGACCCCTGCGATGACCAGCGCGATCAGGCAGCCTTTGCGGCTGCCGTCGCCGCGGGTTTTATGCGGATTGTAATAGTCGTAGCCCTGCTTGCGTCTGGGGTCGGAATAGCCCGCCGGGTCGCGGTAATAGTTTCCGCGCTCCTTCTCAAAAACGCTCTGGTCGAATTCATCCGAGATATCGTACCGGTCGCGGTTCGCGTTGGCCTGTTCGTCACGTTTTTCCTGTTCGGCGCGCTCCCGGTTGCGGATACGTACGGTACAGATGGCGCAGGTGTCTGAAGTGGAGCTGCCCGGCAGCTCCTTGCCGCATTCAGAGCAGCGCTTTTTGGGCATGCCCGGCCGAATGCAGCCGTCATCCGGCTGTTCGGCCGGCGCAGCGGAGGGCGCGGATTCGCGGGGCTCATCGCCAGAGGGTTCCTCCTCGATCTTTACGCCGCAGTAGGAGCAGTAGACGCTGTCCTCGACAATCTCGCTGCCGCATTTTCTACAGAACATAGGTTACCCCTTCCTGCTTCCCGGCGCGGGAAGCGATCAATCATTCGGCCGGCCGACACAGAGCTGCAGCGCGACCTCGGCCGCGGTGGCGGCGTCGGGCGTATAACGGTCCGCGCCGATCGTATCGCAATAGGCTTGTGTGACCGGCGCACCGCCGATCATGACCTTGACCCGGTCTGCGAGCGGGGAGCTTTTCACAAGCGCAACCACGTTTTTCATCTCATTCATGGTGGTGGTCAGCAGCGCCGAGCAGGCGATGATCTGCGCCTGATGTTCCTCGGCGGCGGAAAGGTACTTTTCCGCGGACACGTCGACCCCGAGATCGATCACCTTGAGCCCTTTGCCTTCGAGCATCATCTTCACAAGGTTTTTGCCGATGTCGTGCAGGTCCCCTTTGACCGTTCCAATGACGACCGTGCCTTTATTCTCCATTCCGCCGCTGGCGAGCAGGGGCCGCAGCAGATCGATCCCCGCGTTCATGGCGCGCGCGGCGATGAGCACCTCGGGGATAAAGACCTGATTCAGCTTGAACTTTTCCCCGATGACATTCATCCCGGCGAGCAGGCCGCCGTCCAGAATCTCTTGCGGAGGAATCCCGGCTTCAATCGCTTTATTGACAGCATCTTTGACGGCGGGCGCGCGGCCCTGCTGCAGAAATTTACTGATTTCCTCCAAAATAGCGGACATGATTCTGCCTCCCTGTGGCCGGCCCTGGCCGGCTGTTTAAAACAACGTATCGCAAATGATACATATTTATACGTGCCAGCTTTCATCATACCTTATTTTCCTGTTTTTTTCAAGCGCCTGAAGGGAGCGGCAAAGGGGAAGAATCTTCCGGCATTTCCAGCGCGGCAGGCTTTTTTCCAGCGGCTGCAAGCGGGGGGAGGGGGATGTTTCCAATAATATGAAAGGACGGTAAAAAAATTGTGACATTCATAAAATGTTCACAACCAGCCGTTATCATGGTTGATGAGCCGCAAGGCGAACCAAGGAAAAGGAGGACGATCAATGGAAAAACCTGCGGTCAAGATCCGAAAGACGACAGCAGGGAAAATGACAGAATCAAGCGGGATATTTGGAAAGCTGCTGTGGATGGCGTGTATGGCGGCCGCGGTGTTCCTGTTTTATGCCGTGGCCCCGGGTATGAAAGCCGAAGCCCGCGCTCAGGTTGTGCGGGAAACGCGCGCTGTAACATTCACGGAGAAGATCCCCTTTCGCACCGATTACATCGAACTGCCGAATTATTACCGCGGCTATACCGAACACGTCAGCGACGGTGTCATGGGTGAAAAGGAGACAACCTTCCAGGTGGTCTATGAAGGAGGCATCCCGGTGCGGATTGTCTCGGTCCAGTCAAGGGAACTGGCCAAGCCGGTCAACGAAGTGGTGCGGCGGGGTGCGAAGGTGCTCGAAAGCCGGACTGTGGACGGCGGCGCCTCGAAGGTATCCTTTGCAAACCCTCTCAAAGGGCGCGGATGGCTTTCCGCCGATTTTTATGACTATCACGGACACAACGGCATCGACATCGCAGCGCCACGCGGCACACCGGTCTATGCGGCCGCCGAAGGGAAAGTTTCGCTTGCCGGGTGGTATGGGGAATACGGCCGGTGCGTCATCATCGACCATGCGGATGGTTCCCAGACCCTGTACGGCCACAACAGCGCCCTGATGGTTTCCGCCGGGCAGACGGTGAAACAGGGCCAGAAGATCGCGGAAGTCGGCTCGACTGGGAATTCGACCGGGAACCACTTACATCTGGAGCTGCGGGTGGGCAGCCGTTTTTTGGACCCGCTCATATACTTAGACCAATAAAAATCGACCGCTGCTGGGAGCAGCGGTCGATTTTTTTATTTATTTTCCGATTTATTTTCCGAGGCGGCCTTTTTCTGGTTCTCGGAAACGATTTTGCGGAACAGCTCCATCGACTCACGGATATGGTACCGGCAGTAGGCGCCGGCCATCTCGGAATCACGCTGCTTGATCATCTGAAGCATCCGGTAATGGTAGGTGACGCCGATCTGGTACTTCTTGCGGTTGATTTCATGGGACAGGATGTTCTGGTGGGTGAGCATGCTGTCGCGCAGGTATTCCATGACCTTGGAAATGAACTGGTTTTTGCAGCCGCGCGCGATTTTCAGGTGGAATTCGTTGGCGAAATAATCGTAGCGCTCCTTATTTTTGTAATTTTGAAGCATCTGATAATAGCACTCCTCGAGATCGCGGATCTCCTCCTCGGTGGCGCGTTCGGCGAAGAGTTCGGTACAGTAGGAATCCATAATGTGTCGGAATTCCATCAGTTCCAGCATGTCCTCGGTCTTCATGAGAAAACAACGGATCCCTTCAAGCGAGACGTTGTCCGGATCTTCGACATAGGTGCCGGACCCCTTGACTTTTTTGAGGACGGAAATCGCGGAAAGGCTTGCAATTGCATCCCGGACGGCGATCCGGCTCACATCCAGATGGGCGCAGAACTCGCTTTCCGACCAGATTTTGTCCCCCGGCTTCCAAACGCCGGACTGGATATTGTTGATGATGTAATCGCTGACTTCCTGGCTCGCGTTGTTATTGTAAGACATACCGATACTCCTTTGCTTGCTGGATAAGCTTGGGCTGATTTGCAGTCCACATCAACCCAAGTTTATCATATCATAAATCTTGCCGCGCGTACAGAGTGCATCGAAATAATAATACAACTTTATTATAAAAGAAATATTACAGGCTGGCAATTGAAAGTTTGTACAGGAGATGGGTTGGGGTTTTGTGAAAACCCAATAAAATATGACATGTACACGTGCACAAGACCGCGATATACATAAATTTACCCTAAAAATCTTATAGGATGTGACAAAATAAGCGAAATTCGGTTGACTACAAAACAAAGTTATAATATTATTTACTTGAATAAGCGAGATGTAAAAACGTCAGCTTATATGATTAATTCCAAGAAGTAGATTAGGAGGATCATTATGAAAAAGAGAACCCTCGCAATCATCTGTACACTGGCCATGATGGTATCCCTCGCAGCCTGCGGAGGCAGCAGCGCGCCCGCTTCATCCGCCGCGCCGGCGGCGTCCACCGCTCCCGCGGCGAGCGCTCCCGCTGAGAGCGAAGCCCCGGCTGATGACGGCGAAACCTACACCCTGCTGTTCGGTCACACCCTCACCGAGCAGGACCCGTTCCACGGCGCGTACCTGAAATGGGCGGAAGCCGTCAGCGAGAAGACCAACGGCAAACTGGTCATCGATGTCTATCCAAACAGCCAGCTGGGTGTTGAGGAAGATGTCCTTGAGCAGATGAAACAGGGCACCAACGTTGGCTGGCAGACCGACGCCGCGCGTCTGGGTAACTATGTCAATGAATTCTCTGTCCTGCTTGCCCCGTATTTCCTCGAGAGCCTCGACGAAGTCAAGCAGCTGGTCGAAGGTTCCCCGACAATCGACGGCTGGGAGCAGAAACTGGAAGCCGACCACAACATCAAGGTTATCTCCTTCGCTTATGTCCAGGGCTACCGCAACATCTTCTCGAACAAGAAAGGCACCAGCCCTGCCGAACTCAAAGGCATGCAGATCCGCACCGCAGGCGCTCCGATCTGGGTCTCCGGCGTCAACTCCCTCGGATGCACCGCTGTTTCCCTTGCTTACGGTGAAATGTATAACGGCATCCAGACCAAGGTTGTCGACGGATGCGAGCTGCCGTACATCGCCGCGAACAACCTGAAAATTCAGGAAGTTGCGAAGTACATCCTTGAAACCCAGCACTTCTTCCAGAACAACTTCATGGTCTGCTCCGCTGAGTGGTTCGACGCTCTGCCGGAAGAGTACCAGAAGATCCTGACCGAGGAGTGCGACAAAGCGGGCCTCGAAGTTTCCGAACAGATGGCGAAAGACACCGACGCCGCAAAACAGGCCATGATCGACGCCGGCATGGAATATGTCCCGTATGAAGAGATGGACATCGCCGCGTTCAAAGAAGCCAGCAAGAAAGCCTACGAGGAACTGAACCTTATGGAAGCACGCGATGCGATCTTCGCGGAGCTTGGCCGCACAGCTTAAATGAACAATCGCTATCGCGCGAAAGAAAAGGGCGGAGAATATGAAGAAGTTTTACGAAGGTTTCTGTAAGGTGGAACTGGTTGTGGCGATTTTCGGCCTGGTGACCAGTGTTGCCGTCATCTTTATCTCGGCAATGCTGCGCACTCTTGGAAATCCGATCAACTGGGGAACCGACATTGCGCTGCTCCTGTTCACCTGGAGTACTTTCCTTGGCGCTGACATCGCTTTCCGGGCAGGAAAGCTGGTCAACGTGGATATCCTCTTCAACCGGATGGGCGGAAAGCCGCAAAAGGCATTGAAACTGGTCATTTACCTGATCTGCCTTGTATTTCTGATCGCGATGGTTTATCTGGGTGCAATCCAATCAGTAAAAACCTGGTATCGCGCATTCCAGGGAATTCCTTTCCTCAGCTACACTTGGGTTACCCTGAGCGTGCCGGTGTGTTGTGCGTCCATGGTGGTCACCACATTGATCAAAATGTATCACACGGTGAAAGACGAGGACGAACGCACAGTCTTTTGACATTTTTGAGTTGAAATGTTGCGGCAGGCCGGTCCCAACCGGCCTGCCGCAAGAAATGAAGAGGAGGAATTTGCTTGGTAGTAGTAGTGATTACCTTTATCATACTGCTTGCAATTGGAACACCCGTTGGATTTTCCATTGCGATCTCTGGAACGACTTTTTTCCTGCAGCATCCCGAATTCCCAATTACCACAATCGTTCAGCTGCCGATCTCCCAAACACAGAACATCACCCTGCTTGCGGTGCCGCTGTTTGTTTTCGCCGGCAGCCTGATGAACTCTTCCGGTATCACCGACCGGCTGATCAAGCTTTCCATGCTGCTGTGCGGACACATGCGCGGCGGTATGGCGCAGGTGAGCGTTGTGCTTTCCACTCTGATGGGCGGCGTTTCCGGCTCCTCGAACGCGGACGCGGCGATGGAATCCCGTATCCTGGGCCCTGAAATGAAACGCCAGGGTTACCCGGTGGGCTACACCGGGGCTGTCATCGGCTACACTTCATTGATCACCTCGACCATCCCGCCGGGAGTTGGTATGATCCTGTACGGCACGGTGGGTGAGGTTTCGATCGGACGGCTGTTCGCCGCAGGACTGGCGGCGGGCGTCCTCATGATGGTCATTCTGATGACCACCGTTTCGATCACTTCGCATATCCGCGGATTCAAACCCGCGCGTGAAAAGCGCGCGAGCTTCAAAGAGATCCTCTACTCCCTGGGCGACACCATCTGGGCGCTGATCTTCCCGATCCTGCTGCTGGTTGGTATCCGCATGGGACTGTTTACCCCGTCCGAAGTCGGCGCGTGCGCCTGTGTCTACGCGCTGGTGGTTGGATTCTTCATCTACAAAGAATTGACAATTCCAAAGCTGATTGCAACACTGAAAGAAGCGATTGTGGACGTCGGTGCGATCATGTTCATGATTTCGATGTCCGGTATCTTCGGTTACGGTATCCCGATCGACAAGATCCCGCAGAAGATCACCAACTTCATCACCGGGATTACTTCCGAGCCGATGGTCGTTATGGCGATCGTTGTTGTGTTCCTGCTTTTGTTCGGTATGTTCATGGAGGGCTCGGTCGTCATCCTGCTGCTCACTCCCATTCTGCTGCCGCTTATTAAGAACTTCGGATTTGACCCGATCTTTTTCGGTATCATTATGTCGGTTGTCGTCACCACCGGTATCCTGACCCCTCCGGTCGGCGTTGCGATGTACACGATATGCGGTGTGCTCGACTGTAAGATGCCGGAGTTCCTGAAGGAGAGTATTCCGTTTTTGGTCGCGGTGCTGATAGAGGTGGTCGTCCTGACGATATTCCCGGACATCATCCTGTGGGCGCCGAAACTGATGTACGGAACGTAACCCATTTGCCTTCACTTTTACGATAGGAGGATTACCGCTATGAAATATATTCCGCTTGGGAAAACCGGCATCGAGATTTCGGTGCTGGGCATGGGCGGGCATGAATACCTGCCAACCGGGAAATCCCGCGGCTTCAACGAGGATTTTTCGAAGAGCACCACACCTGGCGTGATCTTTGACGGTTTCGGCAACGAGAACCGGCTCAAAGTGCTCAAAGAGTCCTACGATCTTGGGATCAACTTTTACGACGTGACCCAGGATTCCGAGAAGGAAGCGCTCGGGCGCAACCTGAAGCAGATGCCCCCGCCGCGTGAAATTTACATCCAGACCCGCCCGGAGGGGATGGTTTACACCTATGACGAGAATAACGTCAAGATGGGCAACCTCGAGCTGCTGCGCGCCGAAGCGCAGCGCATCCTGAAGCTGTTGCAGCGGGACACCATTGACTTTTTCAACATCGCGCCGATGAAGTGCGCGTTTGACAACGATCCGGAATACCTCGAAAAACTCGGCCGCAACATCGCTGCCCTCAAGCAGGAAGGCCTCATCCGCTTTGCGTGTGCGGATACCTTCTCCGGTGAGGAAACCTATCTCAAAATGATCGAATCCGGTTATTTTGACGTGGTCTACATCAACTACAATTTTGCCGATTACCAGGCGAACCGCAAGGTCCTCAAAGCTGCAAAAGAGCAGGGGATGGGAGTTGTCGACCGCGAGGCCTATATGAAGGGCCAGCTGTTCCATATGGCCAAGGAAGCGGGAATCACTGAGACCGGCGCGCTGGCTGACGCCGCGCTGCGGTGGTGCCTGGCCCAGGATGGGATTGACATGGTTGTTTACGGCACGGGCAAGCCGCACCATCTGCGCAGCGCCGCGGAAGCGTTTGACAAGCCGTTCACCGAAGCGGATCAGAAACTGATCGGCCAGATCAAAACCACCAAACTTTATCAGGAATACGAATCGGCCAAGACCGCAGAGTTCCTGCAGAAGTGACCGGAAGAACGGAGCGTAATTATGGAAGAACTGTATCACAATGAAGTCAAGCGGAAACTGAAGGAAAAGGGCAAGGTTTCCGCGGCATGGCTTCATATGGCAAGCAATGTCTCGGCTGAAATCATGGCAAACGCAGGGTTTGACGTTCTGGTGATCGATGTGGAGCATTCTCCTGTCGATTACCAGACGGTCCTCAGCATGTGCCAGGCGATCAAAGCCACGGGCGCCGCGCCGTTCGCGCGCGCGCCGTGGAACGATCTGATCTCCCTCAAGCGGATTATGGACTGCGGCGTCATGGGCGTTTCGGTCCCGTATGTCAACACCAAGGAAGAAGCGGTCGAAGCGGTTTCCCGCTGCAAGTATCCGCCGTTCGGCGTCCGCGGCATTGCGGGCAGCCCGCGCGCGGCCGGTTACGGAATGAACCGCGGACAATACCTGAGCCGCGCAAACGACGAGAACCTCGTGATGGTCGCGATCGAAACCCCGACCGGGATCGACAACCTCCCCGGCATCATGGAGGTGGAGGAGCTTGACGGCATCTTCATCGGCCCGATGGATCTCTCGACCTCGATGGGCAAGATGGGCCAGATAAACGATCCGGAGGTTCAAGCGGCCATCAAGCGGATTGAGGACATCGTCATCCCGTCGAAGAAATTCCTGGCCACTGTGGCCAACGACTTTGATGGGGCCAAGAAGCTTTATGACAAAGGCTACAACCTCATCATCATGATGTCGGATGTGGTGGATCTGTCGAAGCTGGCTAAAAAACGCGCGGATGAATTCCGGGCATGCTACGGGAAGTAAGGAGGAACGGATATGGCAATCAATGCACCCTCCCTGGCCAACTGCGACCTGCTTCATATGGGGGACCAGGTTGACCAGCTGATTGAAGGCGGCGTGGATTTTGTGCATATCGACCTTGCGGACGGGAATTATGTACCGAACATCCTGTTCCCGCTTTCCATTGTCAAAACCATCCATCAAAAATATCCCCAGCTCACGCTGGACGTCCACCTGATGGTGACCGACCCGTTCCAGTATGTCGAACGGATGGCGGCTGACGGCGCGGATTACCTGAGCTTCCATCTGGACAGCACCAATTTTTCCCGGCGGCTGTTAAAACGCATCCGCGACAATGGCATGAAGGCGGGCGTCATCATCAATCCTTCGCAGCCGATTTCACTTTTGGAGCCGCTGGTGCGCTTTTGCGATATGGTGGTTCTGATGTCGGTCGAACCGGGCTATGCCGGCCAGGTGTTCATGCCGGACGCCATCGGCAGGCTCGAAGAGCTGTGCGAGCTGCGCAGAAGCACCGGGACCGATTTTCTCATCTCGGTGGACGGCGCGATCGATTACCCCAATTCAGTACGGAGCGTCGAAATCGGCGCGGATATTCTGATTACAGGCGTTTATACGGTATTCAACCAGCCGGACGGCCTCGCGGTCGCCTGCAGGCGGTTCCAGAAGGAAATGGATCAGCACGCAATCAGATAGGAGGCATTCTGTCATGAAATTGCTTTCGTTGCCTCAGGACGAGGCGTTTATCAAAGACGTCATCTCTAAAATTGACTATTCCAACGCATTGATTCCAAATTGCACCCAGGAACTGCTCGAAAAAACCTGCGACGAAGCACTGCTTTATGGCTTTGCGGCAGTGGCGGTGTTCCCGGTCATGGGCGCGTATGTAGCCGAGCGGCTGAAGGGCTCCAAAGTTCATGCGCAGGTGGCGGTCGGTTTCCCGATGGGCAACCACATGACCGCGACCAAGCTGAAGGAGGCCGAGCTCGCGCTCGAATCGGGCGTCAATGAGATTGATATGGTGATGAACCTGCACAAGTTCTTCAGCGAGGACTATGCGTTCGTCGGGAATGAAGTGCGCCAGATGGCGGATTTGGCCGCCGGTTACGGTGTGGAAATCAAGCTGATCATCGAGACTGGCTATCTCACCGATGAGCAGAAGCTGACCGCAGGGCAGATTGCGGTCGATAACGGCGCAAAATTCATCAAGACCTGCACCGGTTTTGGCCCGGGGCGCGCCACGGTGCATGATATCGGACTCCTGCTGAATGCGTTCGGCGACAAGGTCAAAATCAAAGCGAGCGGCGGTATCGCCTCGCTCGACGATGCGGCAGGCTTTGTCGCGATGGGCGCAAGCCGAAGCGCGGGCCGCCACAATATCATCGACCAGCTCGAAAAGATGGGTTATAAGCCCTGAACATCTGCTGGGAAGGAGACCTCCATGGGCAAAAAAGACATGTTGGTCGTGAGCGCTCACGCGGCGGACTACTGTACCCGCGCGGGCGGCACGATCGCACGCTACATCCGGGACGGATGGAACGTCCACATCATTGCGCTCACTTATGGTTCGCGCGGGGAATCGGGCGACTACTGGCGCAACACCACCGGCGGTACGGTGGAGGAATGCTCTAAAATCCGTCACGAGGAATCTCAGGCGGCCGCGGATTTTCTGGGTGCCACAATCGAATTTTACGCTTATAACGATTATCCGCTGACCATGGATGAGGAACGCATCCGGCTGCTCACCAAACGGATTCTGGAAATCCGGCCGGAACTGATCCTTACCCACTGGATCAGCGACCCGCTCAATCTGGATCATGAGATCACGGGAAAAGCGGTGGTACGCGCGCTCAGCAGCGCCGCGCAGATCGGGGCGTTCCCGGATACGCCGGCGCATTATTTCCCCAATGTCTATTTCTTTGAAAGCACCGTCCCGCATTCGGAGTTTAATGAGTTCCGTGCCGATACCTACATTGAGATCGACGACGTCTATGAAATCAAGATGCAGGCGGTCGCAAAGTTTGCCTGTCAGCCGCACCTGGGCGGATATTACACCCATTTTGCCACCCACAGAGGCTTTCAGGCCAAGGATTGGGCCAAACGTGGGATTCAGTATGCGGAAGGCTTCAAACGGTACCTCCCTTATGTGGGGACGCAGTTTCCTTTGACAAAACGGTAAACGCAGCAACAAAAGGAGTGAAAATCGATGCGAGAAAGCATTCACAAATATTTCAAAGTAGGAACGATCCAATGGATGAGCCACCCGGGACGTGAGCTTCTGGAGAGCCTGAAGACGATCGCATGCGACGAATTTTTCGATGCGGTGGAAG